>Ga0183101_1000704_pt1 | contig 42246 bp, 45 predicted proteins | sample Biomet3_FD_127790 | JGI IMG/M metagenome (GOLD analysis project Ga0183101, IMG submission 127790) | Microbial communities from bioreactor (seeded with sewage sludge) at LBNL, California, USA - Biofuel metagenome 3 | ecosystem: Engineered > Bioreactor > Anaerobic > Unclassified ... | reverse complement strand
TGAACTCTAGCTTTTAAAGCAAATGCAGGAGCACCTAAATCAGCATATACTAATCCATTATAGCTTTTATCTGGTGTTGTAAAGTCAGGGAATTTTCCGCTTGCTGCCCAATCGAATTTACCACCGTCAACTATAATTCCACCAATTGTAGTTCCATGTCCTCCAATGAATTTAGTTGCAGAATGCACAACTACATCTGCTCCATATTCTATTGGTCTTGATAGATATGGAGTAGCAAAAGTATTATCTATGATAAGTGGAATTTTGTTTTCATGAGCAATGTTTGCTACTGCTTCTATATCTAAAACATTTATTCTTGGATTTCCTATTGTTTCACCATAAAGTGCCTTTGTCTTATCTGTAATAGCCTTTCTGAAGTTTTCAGGATCATCTGGATTTACAAAAACTACTTTTATTCCAAGTTTCTTTAAAGTTACTGCAAACAATTCATAAGTTCCACCATATAATGTACTTGCAGCAACTATCTCATCACCTGAATTTGCTACATTTAGGATAGCATATGTGATTGCTGCTAGTCCAGATGCTGTAGCAAGTCCTGCAACTCCGCCTTCTAATTCTGCTACTCTCTTTTCAAATACATCTGTAGTTGGATTCATAATTCTTGAATAAACATTTCCTGGTTCTTTTAATTGAAATAAGTTTGCAGCATGATCGGCATTCTTAAATACATAAGATGTAGTTTGATAAATTGGAACTGCTCTTGATCCTGTTGTAGGATCTACCTCCTGTCCTGCATGCACTTGTAATGTTTCAAAACTTAATTTTCTTTCACTCATTTTTATCTCTCCTTCAAAATATATATTTCTGATTAATTAACTTATTTTTCATACTATAAAAATTAAAAAGGCTATTTTTCTTAGATTTAAGAAAAATAGCCTTTATTAAAATTCAGTTTAATAAAAACGCACTACTTTTCTTATCTCTCAGAATAGTAAAATCTAATCTGTAGGAATTGACACCGATACATCTATAAATAAATGCCGGTTGTCGGGCTTCACAGGGCCAGTCCCTCTGCCACTCTTGATAAGAACTTATTTAATTTTCATGATTACTAGTCGTTTATCAAACCCAGTAATCATATGTGATTTATTTGATATATTCATTATAATACCCATACCATAGTATGTCAATATGAAAATTATTTTTTTTAGTTAATATTACAATTTAAGTCCTGCCAAGAAACCTTCTTCTACAGCTTCCATTGCTTTTGTTACCTTTACAGCATCTCCAATTTTTATTCCATATGGTAAAAATTGTAATTTAGAGTACATAATATAATAATTTAAGCCAGCCAAGCTTTTTTTAGCAGCTTAACTGCTTTAGGAATATGTTCAATTTGTATGGCACCAAAGCCCATCATAACTGCACCATGCTCATGACTTTTTTTACAATCCCACAGCACTGAGGTTGGATATACTTTTACTCCAGCCTTATATGCCCGCTTAATTAATTCATCTTCTTTCATATTCCACTTTACCTGCACTACGATATGTAGCCCTGCATTTTTAGCCAAAATTGTAATCTTATCTCCAAATTCCTTATCTAGAGTATGTACTAAAGCATCATGTTTTCTCTTTTGATCCCTTATAGTTTTCCTTATGTAACTATCCCAATATCCTTCTTCCATGAAATGCTGAAGAGTTTTTTGAATAATAAAGGGAACTGAAGAAGGAAAGTTTTCAAATATGGAATAAAACCTGTTTACTAGTTTTTCTGGAAGTACCATATAAGAAACCCTTATAGAAGGAAAGAGATACTTTGAAAAGCTGCCAAGGTGTATTACTCTCTCTCCAGATAAAGATTGAATAGATGGTATCGGCTTTATATTATATCTTAAATGACAGCTATAATCATCTTCGATAATTAAGGAGTCTGACTTGTTAGCCCATTCTACAAGCTCTAGTCTTCTGGAAATAGGCATTATAATTCCAGTAGGAAATTGATAAGAAGGTGTAACATAAACAGCTCTGGCTTTGGTAACATTTAATTTTTTAACATTTAGGCCGCATCTATCTAATTCAATAGGGCATACCTCCAAGCCATAATTTTCAAAGGTATTACGAGCTGCAAAAAATCCAGGTTCCTCTATAGCAATATCAGAAACATCCTTTTTGATAAGTTGACAAATTATATTAAAAGAAGAGTGTATTCCAGATTCAACTATAATTTGATCAACATTACACCTTACATCACGATAATCTCTAAGATATTTAACAATTTCTTTTCTTAATCCTAGTTCGCCTGGAATTAGATTATATTTTCCAAGCTCGCTTTTATATTGGCGAAAACACTTATTGCTTATTTTTTGCCACTCTGAGATAGGTAACTTAGTAGGGTCAAGATTTCCATATTGAAAATCATATTTTATATTTTCACATTCTTTTATTACATCAATAGTTTCTGTTTTAGGGGCTATTGATTCTTGTGGCAGTATGCTAAGATCCAAATTTTCAATGAAATATCCACTTCGCTGTTTACTGGTTATGTATCCCTCAGAATACAATTGTTGATAGGCCATTTCTACAGTATTTCTGCTAATCTGCAAATCATTAGAAAGTCTGCGGCTAGAAGGAAGTTTGCTAAATGGTTTCAAATTTCCGCTAAGTATTTCTTCTTTTATCTGCTTATATAGTTGAGTATATAAAGGTGTGTTATTCTTGTTATTCAATAAAAACATAATATCAATTCCTTTAAACTGGAGCCAACAAAAAAGTAAGTTTTGGCTCTTTTTTCTAGTTATAATGTTGTACTATAATTATAACAAGTTATTACAATTTGTAAAAGAATTATAGGCTATTATTAAGAAAAGGGGATATTTGTATTATGGAAGATAAAAAAAATAACTATGAGCTTTGTTATGAAAACTTATGCAGGGAATTTGCTATACACAAACCAGAAGAAATGGCAGCTAAAAGTAGAGCTAAATATGATTCAGAGAAAAAACAACTTTTTTTAACATACTTAAATAGAGAATATGTAATTTTCTATCCAGATGGTAGAATTACTTTAAAAGATGACAACTCCAATTCATCAAGAGATAGTAATGATGATTTATCTGAGAAAATGATTATTATGAGCTATCTAATGCGCTGTACTAATAGTGGATTTACAAAAAAATGGGTACCATTCAGAGAACTTGAGGGAGTTGGTCATACTTATGATGGCTTTTCTCTTTTAGGAGTAAATAAATTAGTGGAGTTTTTTGGTGATAACGGAGAGCTTTTTTCAAAAGCTGGTGATAAACTTGGTGCTAAAAAATATTCTTCTGGAGATATAGGCTTAGAGATAGATATACTACCTAATGTTCCAGTGGTTCTAATATTGTGGCTTAAAGATGAGGAATTTAAGGCGGATGCAAGTATTCTTTTTGATTATTCTGCCACTAAAGAGTTGCATGTAGAAGACTTAGCTGCATTATGTTCTATGGTAGCTAACGAAATGATTAGAGTTGCAAAAGAAATATGACAGTAATAATTAAAAAGGAGCTTATACTTCAATGTTATTAAGTTAAGAAATAAATCTTATAGTTTTGAGCAGAGTATGTTTAAAAATACATACCCTGTTCTTTTTTTATATAACTCATCTCTATATAACTAATTTTTCTATGATATCCTTAAGAGCATTTCTTACAGGAGAATTTTCTGGTAATTTCACCATCGGCTTTCCATCACAATCATATTGATAAACCACATCATCCTGAGGAACAATACCAAGAAGTTCAAGACCTTGCTTTTCTATCTCTTCCATAGTTCCTTGATTTAATTTACCTTCTGGTGCTCTATTTACAATCAAGCCCATATGCTTAGGGTACATCTTAAACTCATTTACCAACTCCGCAATTCTTCCTGCTGCCTGAACTCCTCTTCTGGAACAATCACTGACTAGAATCATGGTATCCACCCTAGGAAGAATTCCCCTACTGATATGCTCCATTCCAGCTTCATTATCTACCACAATATAGGGATAATTCCCCTGAAGTTTCTGAATCTGTCTCTGTACCAGACCATTTACAAAGCAGTAGCAACCCTGCCCCTGAGAACGTCCCATAATCATCAAATCAAAATCATCCTCTTCCGTCAGTGCATCGTTGAATCGCATTTCCAAATAATCTGCCTTAGTCATCCCGGCCGGTATCTTACTTTGTAAATCCATTCCTGCTCGTTCCAGTTCTTCCCTAACCTGTCCAAGCGTCATGCTCACCTCAACACCCAATACTTCATTTAAATTAGAGTTTGCGTCTGCATCTACCGCTAATATTGGTTTCTTTCCAGCTTGTACTAAATATTGAATCAATAAACCTGTCAGTGTTGTTTTTCCAACACCGCCTTTTCCTGCAACTGCAATTACATGTGCCATCTTATTTCTCCACTCTTTCTTTAATTTTTTTATTTTTCCAACCACCGTAATAATTAAAATATTATTTAATCATTCACAGGTTCAGTATATAAATAACAAGTCCTCGGGTCAATGGAGTTGACAAAGGTTCTCCCATTTGGAGTAAAAATACTCCAAGATGGAGCGAATGGAATAAATTAATGCTATCTTTTAGCTGGGATCTTATTTTATTTGTTTAACTGCTCACTATCACTTTATAAGAAACTTTTAGTTCCCATTTTTCATTAGGTCTGCTACAACAGAATCCTTTGATGCCACTCCCTGTTTCTTTAACTCAGCAATCTTTTCTTCAAATTGTGGAAGGTATTTTTCATGTGCAACCAACAATTCATTAAGTACCTGTCTTGCTTCTATTCCATTTTGAACTAATGGATTTATTGTAAATGCTTGTAATGCCATACCATAGTCACCTGATAATGTAGCACCGATTGTACATTCTTCCATTGCCTTCATAATCTGAAGCCATCCTTTTTCAAATGCTCCCATCTCCCCCCATGCAATTGGCTCTGCACCTTTAGCCGAAATTATAGAAGAAACTTCGACAATAGAATCTGGATCAAGACAAGGTATAGCCCCATTGTTTTGTGTGCTTACCACCATAGTAATTCCTTTATTATTATATATTGCACTTATACATTCACAAGCTGCATCACTGTAATATGCACCACCACGTTTTTGCAGTTCTTCTGGTTTTTTGTTTAAGTTCGGATTTTTATATATTTCAAAGAGAGAAGCCTCTACCTCTTTCATTTGTTCTGCACGTGTTCCACCTTTTTTAAATTCTTCTAAACTATGTTCTAACATCTCTTTTTCTGAATAATAATAACGGTGATATCCGCAAGGTAATAAATTCATAGAATGTAATAATTCCAATGGAAATTCAGCTTGATAAATGTTAACTGGAGTTCCACCATTTTTTTCGTTAATATGCTCTATTAACTGTCCTGTAATTTCTTTTCCCTCTTCGTTAAAAACCTTATGCCAATGAAAATGATTTAATCCAGCAAACTTATAATGTAACTCAGAAGGCTCCATTCCAATAACTTTGGGTTCATTCATCATAGAAATCACCGGTACATTACACAATCCAATACACTTTTCCCATCCAAAATGCTTAATAACTACTTCTGTAATAATCCCACTAGGATTAGTAAAATTAATAAGCCAAGCATCAGGACATAGTACCTTCATGTCATCCACAATATCTTTTATTACTGGAATTGTTCTAAAGGCTTTAAATATCCCACCGGCACCATTGGTTTCTTGACCCAGCATTCCATGTAGTAGTGGTATTCTCTCATCTTTAATTCTTGCATCTAATAAGCCCACTCTAAACTGTGTTGTTACAAAATCAGCCCCTGCCAGTGCCTCTTTTCTGTTTAATGTTGTCACTACCTTTACATTATATGGCGTTGCATCCCACATACGCTGTGCCAATTTCCCAATAATCTCTAACTTTTCTTTTCCCTCTTCTATATCAACTAACCATATTTCCCTTATTGGAAGTTCATCATATCGCTTAATAAAACCTTCCATCAATTCTGGTGTATAGCTGCTGCCCCCTCCAATTGTTACAATCTTTATAGCTTTTTTCATAACTTATACCTCCAATCAAATATTATATTTATAATATATTTGCTAAAGTAATCTAGTTCAACAGAAGTATGATATTCTGGCTTTATTTTTCAAAGATTGTTATCAGGCAGCATACTATATTGAAACTTTTTGAAACTTTTAACTAATTTCCGCTTATTGCAATATAAAAAGCTCGCCAGAGTATTTCCCTAACGAGCCTTAGAATAATCATTAATAACTTATACTAAAGAAGTAATTCAGAGTTACTTTTCTTCATTAATGTTTCTGTCGTCAACAATACCAGCGACTTCTTGAATATAATCTATATTCCTTCCATAATCCATTCTAAAAATACAACTAAAAATAACATCTAGCATATATTGCATTGCAATATGAGATGAGAACTGAGATATTCTATTTCTGAGATTTTCTCTATCACTTATATACAAATGATGCTTTATATAATTTGGTGCAACACTAGTCCCAACTCTGCCTATCCAGATTATTTCTGTTCCTTTTTTATGTAATATATCTACAATAGGAGGCAAAAATGTTGCTCTTCCTGAATATGATAAAATAATAGCTACATGATTTCTTTTAGATGCAGTTGCCGTACAACGCTGTTCATAAAAAGATTTTGGGCAGTTAACCATTCTACCAATTGAACGCATTTTATCCTGAAAATTTTCCGCAACATTAATGTTATGTGCATGAGTATATATATCAATAATGCCTGCATTGTGTAATAATACTGCAGATTTATTTAGTTCCTCTACATTAATAGAATTGTAAGTATCCTTTATTGATGCTTCATATAATTTTAGCAACTTTTGAGCTATTACTCCCTGACTATCATTAGATGCAAATGGAAAATTAACATCAATTTGATTCTCACCTTTACTCTCTTCTACAATGTCTTGAACCATTCTTACTTTAAGTCCATTAAACCCATCAACTCCAATTTTTTTACAAAACCTGTGAATTGCAGATTTTGATACAAAAGTCTTTTCAGAAAGATTTTGAATAGATAATTTTTCTATTTGTTCTTTATTTTGAAGAATATATTGTGCTAATTGGTTTTCTGTGGGGGTCAAGTTATCACAGCATTTAATCATATTTTCTATTGTCATAATTATCCTCCTAGTTAACTTCTGTTTTAGTTTTTATTTTGCAGCTTAATTTAATAACGTAAAGATATACTTTCTTTTTTATTTAATTTTACTACAAAACTTTATGCTAACCTAACAGTTCGTTAGAGAAAACTTTGAATACGAGAAGATAAATTTTAACTCATCATTATATTGCCTTTGAATGAATAATAAGCAACAAAAGAGAGCTATAAAAAAGTTTAACTTAATAAACTAAAAAGTTGATTTATATTTGGCAATAATATATATTATTTAATTATAGAAAGTAGGTAATTAATATGAATAAGAGAGAATTAAATTACTTTTTAAAAGTTTATGAATATAAAAGTATAAAAAAAGCTGCTGAAAATCTCTTCATTTCTTCTCAAGGATTAGGCAAAACTATTAAGAACCTTGAATCTGAATTAGGAGTGAATTTATTTACACATACAGCCCACGGGGTCGAACCTACAATATGCTTCCACGATTTCAAGAAAGCATCTTTTGCTGGAACATAAATCACGGTGGCACCTTGTATTACCTCAATAGCCAACAGAGCAAGCTTGATATGAGCCTTTGTAACTGGATTGAATGTTCCAGTAATAATTACGAGTTTTTTTGACACTTTATCTTATCCTTCAGTCTGAGATTCGTGGAGCATTTTCATCTTTAATTCATAGTAACAAGGACTCATATCAAGATAATGTTTATGTGGATTTTCAAATCGCTGCTCTTCTATCCAAATTTCGTTTTCTAACTGTTGCTCTACATAACTGCGAATTTCACCTATATTACGTGCCTTATATACTCGTTTACCATCTTTCACAACAAGCTGCTGCAATTCTTTCACGGTACAGTTAGTAAAGTATCTATTTTCCCATGGTTTTTCCGGATCAACATATCTATATGATTTATTCATATCAATAGTTTCGTCTGCTTTGGTGATTAAATCTGCTATTGCATTTCCTTCTTCACAGTAGACACGATATACTTTTTTAAGTCCAGGATTGGTAATTTTCTCAATAGTTTCTGATATCTTTATCCTAGATACAAATGTTTCATTTTCTTCCACCGCAGCAATCTTATATACTGCACCAAATACTGGGTCGCTTTTAGCTGTAATTAAACGCTCTCCTACACCAAAACCATCAATGTCGCCACCTTGGCTTAAGATCGAAGTAATGGTATACTCATCCAAACTATTTGATACTAAAATATTACAATCTTGAAGACCAGCTTCATCAAGCATAGCACGCACCTTTTTAGATAGATATGCAAGGTCTCCTGAATCTAGTCGTACACCCTTAAATCTTTTCCCCATTGGCTCTAAAACTTCTTTTGCCACTCTTATAGCGTTTGGGATACCAGAATGAATAACATCATATGTATCTACTAGAAGCACTGCTACATCTGGATAATTTTCCGAGTAACTCTTAAACGCCTCATATTCATCTTTATAAAACATTACCCAGCTGTGTGCCATGGTTCCACTGACAGGCATACCAAATTGTTTTCCTGCCATGATGTTTGAGGTACTACTAGCTCCACCTATATACGCAGCTCTTGCACCATAAACAGCTGCATCAATATTATGGGCCCGTCTTGCACCGAAATCAGATACCGCCCTACCTCCGGCAGCACTAACAATTCGCCTTGTTTTTGTAGCAATTAAAGATTGATGGTTGATTTGTGTAAGAATTACCGTTTCTACTAACTGTGCATCAATGAGTGGCGCTATTACTGTAATGATGGGCTCATTAGGGTACATAATTGTTCCCTCCTGAAATGCATAAATATCTCCTTTAAACCTAAAATTGCTTAGATAGTGCAAAAAATCTTCACTAAAAAGATTCATAGAACGAAAATATTCTATGTCATCTGAGTCAAAGTGCAGGTTTTCTACATACTCTATTATCTGCTCTAGACCTGCAAATATCGCAAAACCTCCTTTATCAGGATTTTTGCGGTAGAATACGTCAAATACAACTTTCTTCATTCCATTTTGCCTAGCAAAATACCCATTTGCCATAGTCATTTCATATAAATCCATCATCATGCTTATATTACGTTTATCAAACTGTATCATCTTATTTTCCTCCTCTCACTTCAATCTGACACATCTTCATTGCATACAGTGCGTTTTTATGACTCTCAAAAGTCGTACCCGCACAGCAGGATGCATCAACTAAAATCGGAACCTCGGGCATTTTAGCTTTCAAAATCATTGCATTTGAAATAACGCAGATATCTGTACAAAGCCCTATTACTTCTATAGCCTCTATATCCTTCATCTCACCAATCAATTCTGCAAGTTTTAATGAACCAAAAGCCGGCTTCTTAATCACCTGGCATCCACTTACATATACTCTTTTTGAGATTTTCCAGCCAGATGTCCCTTCTATACAATGCTCAACAGGTAACTTTTGTCCTTCCTGCGTCTTAAGGTAATCTCTGGTATGGGTGTCTTGTGTATATTTAATCACTCCTATAACACAGTTGTAATATTCCTTAAAGTAGGGATTGTCTACCCATTGCTTTTCTGCAAAAGATATTTAGCAAAGTCAACAAGTTTAGTTGCCTCGGTTGTTCGAAGCATGTTTACGTCCAAACCATTTGGACCTAATCTAAAACGATCTAATCCATCTGAATCCTTGAATATCTTATACAACAATATGCAGTTTTCGCTTAAAGCAGGCGACTTTTTAATCTCCGACAAACCAAGTACATCGTCTCTATCATGATAAGCCATAACATAATAAGTCCTTTCATCAAAAGAAATATCATATTTAAAATAGCTTTCTTTATAATATTCTGCTGCCCGCTTTCCATGTCCCGTATCTAGCCAGTCATCTAGGCGGCGGGAATCATGAAAAACAGCTGCCATGCTTAGTGAATTCATTTCTTCGTCACTTAGCCCAATCTGATGTGCAATTATAAGTGCCAGCAATAACACGCGAGCACAATGGTGTTTTGTGTGCATTTCACTATCAATAAAGGAAAACTCAACATTTTTCTCCATGAATTCATACCATTTTTTATAGCGCTCTGCGACTGGCTGGCATGTAGGATTATCCAAAATATTCTCCAAAAACATTTTTATCTTCCTCTCTATATAAAAATTATTTACATTGCACTTTAATACGCAAATTACTAAGTACATTAGCAATATCGTCTGAAATTGACATAGCTCTTCCTTGCAGATGTTCCGGCGCACTGTTTTTTTTATGGTTTACACTGACATAGAATGTATTAGAATGTATTTTTATAACTAGCAGTCATCTTCCAAAATGGCAGCTGGATAATACTCGGTGTCATATCACCAACACCTAGTTCTAAAAAGAGTACTGTTTTATTCTCCTTATTTTCAAGATATTCTCTTAAAAAATTCTGATAACGCTCCACTGAATCTTTCCAATAACTACCTTCCAAAAATTCATAATCACGAGCCCATGGCATCATGATTCTACTGCATTTCGGACATCATTGTTCATTTTTTGCTCTATCTTTTAATGAATCTTGGAATATTTTTGAAATATCTTCTGTAATTGCAAGTCCTTTCCCCTCTAACTCTCTAGGTACTACTGCATCATTAGGATTAATACTAATATAATATGCACTGGGAAAACTATGAGTCATTTTCCAAAAAGGCTCTTTAATAAACATTGGTGTCATAGTTCCCACTCCTAATTCCAAAAAGAGAATTTTTTTATCTTTATTTTCCATAAGATATTCTCTATATTTGCTTAATTCACTTTTGTATAGGCTTCCTTCTAAGAAAACAAAAGAACGAACCCAAGGTTCCATATCCCCTCCACATTTTGGGCATATTGGAATTAACTCTGTAGGAATTCTTGTTCCATCTATATTTTCATACATCTCATCAACTTGTTCTTTATTAAAATAAACCTGATCATGGCAGCGATTGTTACATTGAAAATAACGCCAATCTCCTTGAATAGCAGAAACTTTATCTTTAGGGAAAACTTTAGAAAACTGTGTATCTTGATTTGTTGTAACAATGAAATAATCTTTATTTTCAAGTAATTTTGCTAAGTCTAAGTAAGTTTGTCCAACTTCTGAGTCATATACAAACTTATTTAAAGTAGCCATATAAGCCCAACGTTCCTCTCTCGTTGAAAATCTGTAATAAAAACCATTAAACATATTATCTATACCATACTTTTCAATAAAATTTCCAAAGTGCTTTATAAAACTTTCATCATTACTACTATACCAATTGTATCCGCAAGCAGCTGACATACCAGCGGCACCTCCGACTACAATTGCCTCAGCTTCTTGGATTTTTTGCAATAATGTATTTATGTTGTCCTTATATTGTTGTTGTAACATACTTTTCTTCCCAATGTTTTCTTAATTTACTACATACTGGTCATTTTTTCTTTTAATAATGTTAAAATTTCTGTCATATCTCCATCCACCCCAAAAGACTTATGTTTAATAACTTCTGGAATATAGATTTCGCCCTTGTTAACTGTGACATATGTTGCATTTGGTTCTTGGTTAACAAGATTCATAAGCGGTGCCTTTATCAATTGGTTTCTCCAACCAATACCCAACTCTAATACTACTAGATTCTTTCCATGATATTGATTTACAAATGATTGGAATCTTTTCTGACCATCAGAATCTGGAATAAAATTATGATCTGTTGCTACATGAATCTGCATTTCTCTACCACAAACTGGGCACTTAGGAATCATTTTAGATGTTATCTTTCCTGTTTGTTGTACTTCTGCCATTTTCTTTATCACATCCATTGATGGATACAATGTGTCATGGCATCTATGAGCACACTGCATAGAAAACCAGTTTCCTTCTATTTCATAAATCTGTTTATTCTCCAATCCTGCTAATGAAAAATGACCTTCTCCATTAGATGTAACAATGAAATACGGTTTATCCATTATAATAGACTTAAGACTATCCATAACCGAACTTCCATGATAAGTACCGCTATAATGCCAGATTAACCTGCTCAAATAAGTCCATTTTTCCTCCTCCTTAGGAAATTTAAAAAAGCTCGCCTCAAGAATATTGCGAAATCCATACTTTTCGATAAAATCAGGAAATAATTCTTGAAAAGCTTGATCTCCTGCAAATAAATGTAAGCCTTCACAAATAGAAAATCCATTGCTTGCACCAATCAGAATAGCATCTGACTCCTTTATCTTATCTGCTATTTCTCTATAATTATCATTCATCTTTGCCACCACTTTCAGTTTCTTTTCTCATCTTTATATCCTCTAAAACCTTTGCAATATCATCGTGAACAGCAATTCCTTTGTGTGACAATGCTTCCGGCAGTATTGCATCGTTAGGATTAATAGTAATATAAAATGCGTTTTCCCATTCATAGGTCATTCTCCAGAATGGTTCCTGAATGAACATTGGCGTCATCCTCCCTACACCGAGTTCCAGAAACAAAACCTTTTTATGTTTATTTTTTGTCAAAAAATCACTTAATTTTTGATGCTCTTCCTTATACTTCTTTCCTTCCAAAAATACATGAGAACGTACCCATGGCTCAAGTTCCGCTCCACAATGCGGACAATTCGGAACCATTTCTGTTGGAATTTTCAAATCCACATCTATTGCCGCATTCATTTGGTGAAGTGGTTCCACGGAATCGTAGAGTTCATCATGACACCTTCTACTACACTGTAAATATTTCCAATCCCCTTGAATGGCACTAATTTTCTCAACAGGAAATACTTTTTCAAACTGTGTATCCTGATTAGTTGTAAGAATATAATAATTCTTATCTTTTAGTAGCCATTGCAAATCCTCATATGCTTTTCCAACTGGTGCATCTAATACACAACATCCCGAACGTGCAATAAAAGCCCAACGTTCTTCGCTGGTGCGATATGGATAATAGAACCCCTCAAAAGTATTATGAAAACCGTATTTATTTTCAAATTCGCTGAAATACTTTAAAAATATTTCATCACGCTCATAAAAAAAACGTAAGCCTGCTGATGTCGACATTCCAGCAGCTCCCCCAACAACAATCGCATCTGACTCTTCAATTTTTTCTATAATTTTTTTAATTTGCTGCCAGTAGTTTAATTTATCCATCTTGAACCTCTCCTTATCTTCCTTGACTTCTTTTTTCATTGCTGATAATATTAAATTAACAGCGATTTTAGTGTAGCATCATACTTTTATATAGTCAAGTAGCTGTTAAAAATATTTTAACAACAAGGAGTATTACTTTTATGAAATATTCAACCAAACTAAGTCATGCAGTACACATATTAATTTTTATTAAAATTAATCCAAGTTCAGTTTTAAGCAGTACAGCTATTGCCAAGAGCATTCAGACAAATCCTGGATGTGTCAGACAAATTATGATGAAATTACGAGAGGCAGGATTATTAAACAGTGTAACCGGGCATGCTAAACCATCGTTAGCAAAAGAACCTGCTGATATCACACTTCTAGATCTCTATCACGCTGTAGAAGGTAACAAGCCTCTATTGCACCTTGATACTCAAACCAACCCTGATTGCGGTGTGGGTATCAATATTCAGCTTTCATTACAGAAATATTATGATGAAATCCAAGAAACTGCTGAACATAAAATGAAAGAAATCACTTTGGAACACATCCTTAACCTATACTATAAAAAGGTAGATTAAATTTATAAGGAGAATTCACATGAAGCTTCGCAAAGAATGCACTTGTCCCTTAGAAATTACACATGATATGTTAAAAGGTAAATGGAAAACGATTATTCTTTGGCAATTAAAATATCATGGCAGAACATCCTTATCTCAGTTAGAAAAGGACATAAAAGGAATAAGCCAAAAGATGCTATTAGAGCAACTAAAAGAGTTAAGAGAATTCGGATTGGTAGATAAAATAAAATATCAAGGTTATCCTCTTAGGGTAGATTATTACTTGACAGAAGATAGAGGCCATAGAATAATAAAGGCTTTAGAAATTATGCAGGAAATAGGTAAAGAATATCTAAATGAGCGAATTCAAAAACAGTAATGCTAATTAAAGTATTACTGTTTTTTTATGTGATTTAACTTCGAAATATTAGGCATATGAAAGAAAATAACAAGTCAAAGATGTGACGGATATTTTGTGTCAGACAAGGAGACAGAGCCCTCGGATAGTTGTGCTATCTAAGGGTTCTGTGGACGCAGTATGACGCAAAATAGACTAGGCTAGAATAGACTCGCATACTGACTAGTTATTTTTTTGAATATGCCTTATATAATACACACGAAAAAGTGGGTAATTTCACAATACAATAATCCATGCTATTATTAATACAACAAGGGTTCATGAACTACTTGTAGTAATAAAATTTGAATGATTTAGATGAAATAGTATACTTTTCAAAACATAAAATGATGTAAAATTCAGGAGGTTATAAAAATGAAAAAAGCTCTTATAGTTATTGATATACAAAATGATTACTTTGAAAATGGAAAATTCCCTCTGTGGAATGCTGAAAATACTTTAAATAATGTGGAAAAAGCTATTGAAAAAGCAACTGCTACTAATATCCCAGTAGTTTTAATTCAACATATTGCAGATAATAGTTCGCCATTTTTTAATGAAGGTACGGAAGGAGTAGAAATTCATCCAAGAATATTAAAAGCTGCTCCAAATGCAAAGAAGGTTATTAAGACCTTTGCAGATAGTTTTCATAAGACTAAATTAGATGAAGTATTATCACAGCTTGAAGTAGAAGAAATTCTTGTATGTGGAATGATGACACAAAATTGTGTTGTTTTTACCGCTATTTCTAAAAATGCAGAAAAATATAGTGTAAAAATACTATCTGACTGCTGCGCAACGGTAAATGAGCCTATACACCAAATTGCACTCCAAGGAGTTTCAACACGTGTAGAACTACTAACTTATAATGAGGCTATATAGAAAGTTACTAAATTATATTCTGCATCTTGCACTATTTAACAACATTTTGGAAGCTTCAAGTCTGCCATCTTCTATAAGTGTCAGTTGCTCAGCGTAGGAATGTTACTTTGGTGGCAGGATAACAATTGATAATTGTTATCTGCTCCAGAGGTCTACAAGGAGGTAAATCTGCTTCCAAAGTTGTTAATATTGCAGCATCGCAGATGATGATTTAATAGAATAAATGAATAGTTGTAATGTTTTGCGTAATAAATTATATTTCATATAGTTGATAAAATTTAAGAAGGAGGTGTCATATGGAAATAAAAATAGTAAAGGGAAGTATAGATTATATAAATGATTGTGAAGATACATTAGTAAATTCTGAACTAGGGATAAGATATTTTTCTAAAAATGGAAGTGCTAGAAATGCATTAGAAGAAGGATTTGCTAAAGAAGAAATATACATTGCTATGGATAATAATCAAAATTATAAAGGATTCATGTGGATAATTTTAGATGGAATATTTCATTCATTCCCATATTTGCATATTGTTGCAGTAAAGCAAGAAAGTCGTAACCAAGGAATAGGTAAAAAACTATTAAAGTTCTTTGAGGATAGTTGCTTGAAAGATTTTAGTAAAATATTTTTAGTAGTTGCAGATTTTAATCCAGATGCAAAAAGACTGTATGAAAAAAATGGGTACATTCAAGTAGGTACTATACCTAATTTATATATGGAAGGGATAACTGAACATTTAATGATGAAATCAAGAGAAGAGAACAGATAATAATGTTACCCCTTATTATGATGTTATACTTCAAGTAAAGCCCGAAAAAATCTCTCAAATAATCGGTGGCCAAAAATGCATAGTTATTCCTATTAATGACAATGAACAAACTACAGTTAATGGCATAGATATTTTAATTTAAAATAACTTTATTAACCTCTAATCTAAAATAAAATCATCTTAAAGCACTTATTAAATTTATAATTTTTTTGCTTTGGACCTGCCCCCATAGAAAAAACTAGAAACAGTTTCTTTTTGCTCTATTAAGAAACTAATAACTTAAAGGCTATGACATAAGCCACAGCAATGCCCTCATAAATCTATTAGATATCTCTGAAAAATGTCCACCATCATTCCATTCTAATATGAGATTTCCTTTGAATTCAAGCTGTTCTTCTAGTATAAGAGCAGCTTCACGTGTACAATTACCTACTTTAGCCATGCGCTGATTTCTGCTATGCTCATCTATAAATGGTTTTATTGTATTTGAAAGAAAATTAAGGTAACTTCCTGCACCTCCTTTAAAAGACTCACTCTTTTTTGTTAAAGGAGGTGCAGCCCATGGCGTAAAATCCTCATTCCAGTCTTGTGACATAACACTTATGGCAATAAATTCACTGCAATCTACTCCAAAATGGTATTCAACCTCCTCCATTATCTCGTGTATATTGTCTTCACCATTTATATATACAACAGGATAGTGGACATCATCTACGTAGTATTTTGGTGGTAGATATAATGTACACTCACACCCTGCTATAGGTAAGTTCTGTATATACCCTTTTATAGTTTTACTCATTAAAACCGTCCTCCTTTCCCACGATATTCTATATTTTGATAAAAACATTATTACACTTTAAATATGAAATGTAAACAGCTTGTTTATAATAATAGTTAATGATAATAATAATGGAATCTAAAAAATTCACCAAGTAAAGGGGTGTTTAAATCTTAAGAAATTGAATCAAGATCTTAATTCAGATGGGGATTCTTTTACTCCCTCTGATAGATTACCTGTTACACTTTATCTTATCCTTCAGTCTGTGGTTCGTGCAACATACGCATCTTTAATTCATAGTAATAAGGACTCATATCAAGGTAATGTTTATGCGGGTTTTCAAATCGCTGCTCTTCTTTCCAAATTTCCTTTTCTAACTGTTGCTCTACAAACTATGCTTGCGTACATTTCTTCAGCCTGCTCTTTATTAGAATAAACCTGATCATGGCAACGGTCACTACATTGAAAATAACTCCAATCTCCTTGAATGGTAGAAACTTTCTCCTCAGGAAAAACCTTAGAAAACTGTGTATCTTGATTCGTTGTAACAATGATTTAATTGTATTATATAACGCATATAAACCTCTAAACAAGTATGCACTTTTTTTACATATACTATCCTACATGATAGTGTACTATATCAAAAAGAGTGCCATTTCTGGCACTCTAACAGATTATTAAATTAATTTTAAATTACTAATTACATTGTATCGAGATATAAAAAATAACAATATGATTAAAAACAAATAAACTCTTTCAATTTTTCTTTCCTCTAATCTTTGATTAGTTAATAATTTCCTTCAGCCGGTTCAAAAACATATTCACAATATTAAACAGAGCATCATAGTGCAGATACTGATTCGTATTGGTATCCCACAAAAAACGGAACTGCGGTGGAAACTCCTCATCGCCATCCCAAAACTGGAAATAGAGGGGTACTTCGTCAAATAGATCCAGTATATAACTCACATCACCTGTCGGCATCTTTTTGCCATTGAGATATTTGCAGGCTTTTTCTAGTTCTTCTTTATGAGCCTCAAATAGTTTTGCCTCTTTTGCAAATATGTCGCCTTTCCCTTCTAGCAAGTTTGCATGAATCATATGTCCCATCTCCTGCATATTTATCCACTTACCGGACAGTTGGCACTCTTCCTGGGATAAACACAGATAATCAAAAAGAGACAGAGTAGTATCGTAACTGTTGTCTTCAGCAAAGGTCACGTTGTCTGCTGTCTTCTTTATACAGCCACTATTCCTGTCAATCAAGTAAGTTATGTCCATAAATCGTACATAAAGATAGGACTGATCTGCTTTCATATTAAACTTCCGAATCAGTTTTTCCTGATCCTCCTTCAGAAATATGGTTCTGGCGCGATTAGCCTGAATCGCATAGTTATCTTTTTTAGTTTTTAACAACTGTTGCTACCTCCTTACGGTAATAAACAAATAAAATATTTTCTTATCATTGAAGCAAGATCTTAATTCAGATGGGGTAAAGAATCCCCATCTGAATTTTAGAGCTGCGAATGCATGGCTTACTTGGCGTTGAATTCCCACTTGAAGAAGTGGGAGACTTACGCCAAGTTAGTCAGGTTAAATATTCATCTCAATGGATTTAGCAGTCCTAATTATTTCATCAGCAGCTACGGAGCATAATCCAGCCAAGTCTTCTACATGCAGTTCTTTAACTGCAGAGCAATCGTAAAGAATAGAAGCATCTGCTGGAAATTCATCATCTGTTGTCCACAGACCAAATATCATAGGCACATTGGGTAGTATGTTAATCTTTACTCCTACATCTCCAACCTCAACTTTTTCTCCATCCAATTTAAGGCCAGCCTCCAAAAAAAGCGCTCCCTCACTGCCAAAAAACTTAGCTAATTTGTCTACACCGAGCTTTGCAAAACCCTCATATGCATGTCCAATACCCTCTAATTCTCTAAGGGGCACCCACTTACCTATTAGACCGCTGTTCGTAGCTCGATACAAATAACTAAGCATGAACATTTTAAGTAAAAACATTTCATTTACATCTATAGATGAATCCTTCTCTTTACCATCTTTTAATACAATACTCCCCTCGGGATAAGAAATTAAGTATTCCTTATTAAAACAAGTTAATATAAATTGTTTTTTTTCCGGATTATAATAAGCCCTACTTTTTTTTGCCACTTCGTCTGGATTATATTTAACAAATTCCCTACACATATTTTCATAACAAATCTCATAATTATTTTCTTTCTCCATATCTTTCACCCCTCAGTATTAAAACCCATGTTAATAACTCTTTTATCTGTATAAATTTTATACTATTTGCGGTAACATTTACATGGATAAAATCAAGTCTTTTTGCAGTTTAACTTGAATATTGAAAGTAATTGAAAATAGGAACAATAAAAAATCAGGCATTGCCACACTATGGGCATTACCTGATTTAGGTTGTCTCGTTAATAATAACAGTTAGTTTATAATTTACATACTGGTTTAAGTCTACTAAAAACTTGTCCAACTGCTCGTTAGACGGAAATTTACATTCAAGAAGATAACAGCATTCCCCGCTGATTTTATAATTATGCATTATATATTCTTTCTGTGAGCTTATAAAGGACAGATAAGGTTGATGATGAATACTTTTTGTAAAGATGTTTATCATTACATGAACAAGATATCCTAGTTTCGCTTGATTAACTTTAATAGTATACTCCTTAATAATGCCATTATCCTCTAACTTGGCAACTCTTGATGCAGTCGCCTGCCCTGTCAAATTCACCTTTTCTCCCAGTTCTTTCATAGTGATACGACTATTCTGTGACAGTTCCTCTAAAATACGCTTATCCGTGTTATCTAACATTTTTTCAACTCCTTTCATCATTCAGGTTTCTGTCATCCATACCGCTAGACCTATCTTTTATAGTATTCTAGCATTTCTACTATCTCATACAAATATTATATAAATATCTACGTACTTTATCAATATCTTTCAGCATTTCCTTGCATAAATGGAAGCTCAGAAATAATCTAATAAATCAACCTTCCTTCCGATCTTTGTAGTTTCTTTACCATTATGCTTTATTTCTTTGCAGATTGACGAATTTCTTCATGGTAAAAATAATTGATGATAATCGGCTTACCCGTTGAATTTTTTTGAAATGGTTCTTCATCTACTAGATACGTATAACCATTTGCAGTCGCATACTGCGCCACCTGATTATATAAGTCAATCCAATATTGCCTGCTTTTGTCCTCATATATTTTCTTATATAAGGGCACCAAAGCAGGATAGTTATTTGTAATGTAATCCATTATGACGGATTTGTAACTACCTCTAAGATTTAAGTTCTCCATCCAAATATAATCACATAGTACACTGAGTATAATATCAACTAATAAGAACAAAGGAGTTGATATTATGCTCAGCACTAATCGTATTAAGCACTCTGACTTACGGACAGCTATTTAAGTTAAGTATACTGCTTTTATAAATAATTCAATAATTGATTAATTATCACGTTTTTTTTGCAGAAATTCTTCTAACTCATTGATAGATTCATTTAGATCATTTATTTCAATTTGGTATTTTTCTACTACAGAACTAGAAAGATGAATGCCTCTTTGTCCTAACACAAAAGATCTTTCCTCTTCTATATCTTCAAGATATTCCTTACGTCTTGCAAGCCTTTTTTCCAATTCCTCAATACTCATTTTTTCAAAATCACTCATTATAATCTACACTCCCCTTAAATTTAGTATTAATGAATATTTTTCACTTTTTAAACAATCTGACAGAAGCTTTTACTTCAAAGTTTTTATTGTTATCTAACTGTCCTTTCTCCTATTTTTTCGCCCAAAACTACACTTGTTTCATATCCTTTATTTGTCTGATCAAGTATATCTCCATCAATTTTTACTTTACCTTTTTCAAAAAATAATATGGTAGTAGAGCCGCCAAATTTAAAATATCCTTTTTCATCACCTCTTTTGACTCTTTTTTCTGGAGCATAGGTTTGTATTATTGAACCAACAAAGGTTGCGCCTACTTCTATACATAATACGTCACCAAAGTTATCTGAATGAAAAATACTCCATTCTCTTTTATTTTTACAGAAAAGCTTAGGTACTGCCTTTAGTGCAATTGGATTCACAGAGTAATAATCACCCTTTATCCTTTTTATTTCTTCGCATATACCATTATCTGTAAAGTGAAACCTGTGATAATCTGTTGGAGCGAGACGAAGGATTAGGCATGTACCTTCTGAAAAGTTTGATATTATATTGGGATCATCGATAAGTTTGTCAAGCCTATAGGTATAACCTTTAATTTGTACTAATTTATTCAAATCAATATTATCATAGGCCAAAAGTCTACCATCACCAGGAGATATTACTGAACTTGACAAGCTATCTATAGGTCTTGCCTCATTAGTAAACTTTCTTGTAAAAAAATCGTTAAATGATTCAAATTGATCTAGTTTTTTTTCGAAGATAGACATGTCTATACCAAATTCTCTAACGAAAGACGGAATCTTGTTTTTGCTCCTTTTACTATCACAGAAGGAACCATATATCTTAGAAAAAAGCTTTTTCTTAACTATTAATTCTAATAGCCTCATTCCAATAGGTGAAGAATAAGTCCACTTAAGATATGTATCCCCTGCTACTTGCTCAGTTTCATATCTTTTAGTTTTTCTATTGTAAACTTTAATCATGTTGTCACTTCTTTTATATTAACAACAACTCATATATTTATAAGTTAAGTATATGTACAACAAGACCACTGGTCAATGAATTTACCAAGGGTTCTTCTATTTGGAGCATAAATCCTCCAAAATGGAGCAAAGATAAAAAAGCAACCACGCTATAATAGAAATCTGCTCAAAAGCATTTATTTTGATATAATGAAATTGCAAATATTATAAAGAACTTAAAATAATAAAGTCAGATAGAGGTGAAAATCTGTTGTTAGAACTAAATAACAATGAGGAAATTACAAGTATGATTAGTAAAAATAAGATGGTTATTTTATACTCTAGTAATAAGGTTTGTGGAGCTTGTGAAGTGATTAAGGATAAGTTTCAAAGAATACTAGAATCTTATCCTAACGTAAAGAGTATTGAGATTGATAGTGAAAAGCAGATAGAGTTTGCAGCAATGAATGCTGTTTTCTCCTTCCCATTGTTGATACTTTATATTAATGGTAAAGAAACAATAAGGGTTAGAAGGAATATTGATTTCTTAGAATTAGAAAAAAGTATCAAGCGATATTATGATATGCTATTTTAGAAAATTAAATTAATTTTGGATTAACTAATGGAAGGTAATGCACGATTTCGACAAGATAAGGACAAAATTAGTAAAAAAGTACGATAAAAATATCAGAACAAGAACTAACTTATTCTGATGTTTTTATGTTAGTTGCAGATGTTACTCATTTAAGACTATAAAAAATTAATAGCATCATGCGAGTCCATCTGATGCTGCAATCGATATTCAGTTGGAGAAACCTTCATAATTTTCTTGAAAGCCATGGCAAACTTACTCTGGTTTTCATAGCCTACCTGCTTAGCGATATCAGCTACCGTATCATTATTTCGGCGCAGCAAGATAGCGGCCTGGCGGATGCGGTATTCTTTCGTGTAGGTGGCAATTGGCTGTCCGTAAACACCTTTGAAGGTTGATTTTAAGGTTGCTGTATTAATTAAGTATTCTTTTGATAGTTCTTCAATTGTTGGTCTTTCCCGCAGATTGGATATAAGCTGTTTGTGGACTCTTTTGATAATCTCAACCTGTGGAGATAGATATTGCTCCCGTTGCCTTTCCTTGTTCACATCAATCATCCATAGAAATAACAGCAGTTCCTGGACCTTCAGCTTGAAACAAGGCCTCTGAATATAATTAGGCAGCGAATAGAGCTCAGAAAAAATATGCTCAATTTTATCACGGGCAGGCATAACCAAGTAGCGGTCATCTTCGCAGAACTTTCTTTTAAATTCGCTGACATCAATGTCTGTATCGCGCAGAATTTCTGGGGGATCATCGGCTACTTTATCCAAATCAATGACAACTCCAACGCCACGATAAAGCTTTACTGGAAAACTCATGGTAGATGAAACACAGTTGTCCATCATGTGAATAGAAAGATCTCCTGCTCCAAGATACATGCATGCATCATTCTTTAGCGGCCAACCAACGCGTCCTTCCTGACAATAATTGATTTGCATTGTATTACCGTAAGGCTCATGTTCAAAAGTACAACTGGTAGAATCAAATTTACCTAAAATAAGTTCAATGCCAGGAAAAACCTGATAGATTGCCATATCCCCTTGACCATCCGGGCAGTCCAGCTTATATAAAGTGTAAAAATCATCTTTATTTTTTAGAACAACCTTTGGTGCACGGTCTAAAAATTGAAATTTTCCGGTGGTATTCATTGCGTTATCCTTTCGTTGCATTCGTTTCATATGTCCCGTTTTAGTATCATCTATTATAAAACGACTGTTTATCGTTTACTGCTCCATTCTCGAGGAATATAACTCTAAGTAAAAATATACACTAAAATCAATAGAATATCAAACTAAATGAAAAACGTTGGATTTTTCTTTTCGCTCCATCTTGGAGGATTTATGCTCCAAATAGAAGAACTATTGCCAAATCCATTGACCGATGGACTTGCTATACATATACTGAACCTCATGAGTGATTAAAGAATCACCGTAAAATCTATTATATGAGGTGAAAAAGAATGATACAGTTTCATATTTTGTTAAATCAGTTGATTCAATTTTTTATTATATTATTAATTGGATATGTCGCAGCACGGTATCAGATGGTAAAAGAAGTATATTTGCCCGAATTGTCTAGAATAATCATGAAGATAGTACTGCCAGTTTATATTTTTACGAGTATATTTAATGGAACAACAATCAAACAGTTGATTAATGGTATTCCGGTATTGTTTTTGTCGATAGCGATTTATGTAATATTTATCCTTACGTTTAGCTTACTTGCCAAAATTCTGAAACTTCCAGGAGAACGTGGCAATGTATATCAAGCATTATTTATCTTTGGAAATACAGCAATTATTGCTCTTCCTCTAATCAATGAGATGTATCCTAAAGAAGGTATAATTTATCTCGCGCTTTTTGCAATTATAGATCAGCTTATCTTTTGGACTTATGGAATCTGGCTTACTACCAGCAAACAGCAGGGGATGAAAGCAAACTTAAAGAATTTTATCAATCCGTCTTTGGTTGCTGTTGCACTATCAATTCTTCTTATAGTGATAAGAGTTAAGTTACCGATAGTTCTAAACAATACATTAAACACAGTGGGGAAGGCATCGACAGCAATGTGTTTGATTTATCTAGGGAGCTTGTTTTATTTCTCCAATTGGAAGAAGGTTCTTAATAAAAGGGAAATTTATATTGGTATTGTTTTTAAGATGATACTCATTCCATTAATCATTGGAATAGTTCTGCATATAATAGACTTATCACTAAGTATGCGGGGAACAATGGTTATACTGTCTGCACTACCAACAATGACAGTGATTCCTATGTTAGTTAAACCTAATAGCGAGGAAAAAGAATATGCAATAGGGGCAACTCTTTTTACAATGGCAGTGAGTTTAATAACTTTACCGATTGTCACCTATTTAGTTTTATAGGTATAAAGTAGGCAACCCATATGAAGTTGTAATACATAAAGTAGACATGGTATAAACCAACCATTGTCTACTTTTATATTATAACTTCATTTTGCTGTTATATTCTATGGAATAACAGTGAAAAAGTACCTAGTTAATTCTTCCGGTGACTGTGCCATATCATTTTCTATCCACCATTTTATTGTTTCAACGAAGCTACCAGCCATATGATTAACAACATACTCTTTAGGTATTCCTTCCAAACTATCTTTTGTGATAAATCCATTAAACAACTGTTCCAAATAAGTTTTTATTACACTTAAAAACAACTCTCCACTTTCACAGGAAAGAATCCCTTTAATATCCCTTTTACTATCTTTTAAGTGATACAAAATGTGCGTGATTTTAGCTTCCAGATCGTTGTTGACACAGGAAAAATCATGAGTGCTCTCAGAAATCAGTTCTTCAGAGAAGATGTGGTCAAATATATCACTGCATAATGCCTTCAATAAATCGTCTTTGGTTTCAAAGTGGGAATAAAAGGTGCTTCGTCCAATATTGGCCTCATCAATGATTTCCTGCACCGTAATTTTGGAATATCGCTTATTTGCCAAAAGTGAGCTGAAAGCATTAAAGATTGATTCCCTTGTTTTTTGTATTCGTCTATCCATATTCAATCCTCTTTTCCGTACAAATAATGATATTTTGTTTGGTATCTTACATTTCGTTTCTTTTGATTGTTGTTACTTGATAAAAATAGCTTTACAATAAATATCGTACACTATGTACATTATCTTATAAAGTGTATTTTAATTTTTATAAAAAGTCAAATAAGGAGGAATGAATAATGAAAAAATCTATGGACTTTCTGGCTGGATTTAAGATGACAGTAATTTCTGGTGTTTTCTTAGCCGCTAGTTTAATTTTAATGCTAACTGGAAGGTCACTGCCTGTTGACCCAGCCTGGGCTACGGTTGCGATTTCCGGATTACCTCTTTTATATCTTGCAATTACAAGATTGGTTTTTCAAAAATGGATTTCATCTGCTCTGTTAATATCTATTGCTATGGTTGCTTCAATTGCAATTGATGAACTCTTTGCTGCAGGAGAAGTTGCTTTTATTATGGCCATTGGTGCTATTCTTGAAGATATGACTGTGGCTCGTGCCAAAAAAGGTATCAGTAAACTAATTACACTTGTACCGCAACAAGGCAGAAAATTGATTCAGACCGCTGACGGTTTTCAGGAAGAAGTTATCCCCATTGAACAGATATCAAAAGATGATATACTTCGTGTTCTTCCAGGTGAAACCATTCCTGTTGACGGTATCATTATCTCCGGTAATACCTCTGTTGATCAATCTGTTATAACTGGTGAATCCCTGCCTGTAGACAAAAAAGAAAAGGACAGCGTCTTCTGCGGAACGATAAATTGCTATGGATCCATTGATATCTGTGCTACTCAGGTAGGTAAGGATTCATCTCTACAAAAAATGATTGATATGGTTAATGCAGCAGAAAGCAAGAAAGCTCCTATGCAGAAAATCGTTGATAAATGGGCAACATGGCTTGTACCTATTGCTCTTATGATTGCAATAGTTGCATATATCATCACAAATGACATTGTCAGAGCAGTCACTGTATTGGTAGTATTCTGCCCCTGCGCATTGGCTCTTGCAACACCAACTTCCATTATGGCAGCCATTGGTCAGGCTACTAAACATGGAGTACTGATTAAATCTGGTGAAGCCTTAGAACGTATGGGAATGGTTGATTGCATTGCCTTCGATAAAACAGGTACTCTTACCTATGGAAATCTGAAAGTATCGGATACAATTCCTCTGGATGTAACTATTAGTAATGTTGAATTGCTCTCAAAGGCTGCATCCGTAGAAAAACGATCTGAACACCCTCTTGGAAAAGCAATTGTTCAGTATGCTGAAGATAATGAATTGGATATTTCCGAAGTCGAAAATTTTCAGATGATACCTGGAAAAGGTGTGGCAGCAACACTGTCCAGCAAAACATTGATTTGTGGAAACTCTATCTATATAAAAGAAAACTCCATTCCCGAAACGGATAAAATGCAGAATATCTTAGCCAATTTAAGAAATCAGGGTAAGGCATCTATCATTGTGGCTGAAAATGGTAAAGCAATCGGAATCATAGCTCTTTCTGATACCATTCGCCCAACTGCAAAAAATGTTGTTGCGAAACTTGATGCCATGAATACCGATGTTGTTCTTCTTACAGGTGATAATCATCTGACAGCAAAATATATGGCCAAGCAGGTTAATATCAAGAATATCCGTGCAGATTTGCTTCCGGCACAAAAAGTCTCAAGCATTGAGGACTTACAAAAGGAAAACAAAATCGTCTGCATGATTGGCGATGGCGTAAATGACGCTCCTGCTTTAAAAATGGCTAATGTCAGTGTTGCAATGGGCAGTATGGGAAGCGATATTGCCATAGAAGCCGCCGACATCGCCTTAATGAGTGACAACATAGATAAAATACCCTATCTTAAACGATTGTCAAATTCCACTCTCCGTACAATCAAAGGCAACATAGCCGCATCCATGGTTATTAATGCCGTAGCCATTGTTCTTTCGGTTATGGGTTTACTGACCCCTATTACAGGTGCATTAGTGCATAATGCCGGATCAGTGTTGGTAGTTTTAAATGCAGCTCTTCTTTACGATAGAAATTTTGATGAATAAAATAGTATTGACCAAAAATCAATAGTTAAACCACTAAAAATTAAACTTGTTGTTTATTTTTAGTGGTTATTCATTTCAATTGATATATCTTTCTCAATTGTTTTCATTAAAAAGCTATCCACTAATTTTTCTGTTTTTTCAAATGACTGTACAGAATAGTTTTTAGAAAAAGGATTACTAAATCCATGTTTTCCGTTTAACATATAAACATTAATATTCCGTTTTTCCAAAGAATTAACTAATTCTTCTACATTAAATGATTTCTCTTCGGTTGGAAAAATCAGTAAAACTGGACATTTAGGAGTGATATTCATATAATCTCTAATCCGTGAACCATAATATCCTATAATACCATTACACATATTTTCTTCACCACTGCATAACCATGCAATTGTTGCACCTACACTATATCCCAATAAATATATATTCTTATATTGCTTTTTAGATTGTATAATTACCTGTTTTACTTGCTGAACTGCTGAATCAAACCCAATATTATTCATGAAATGTTTATAGGCTTCTTCTTCCAAATCATAATTAAAAGGTTGAGTTAGGTCAATTAGGTTTGGGCAAATAATATCATATCCATTCATAGAAAATTTCTCACAAACCATCTGTATATGTTGGTTAATTCCATATATTTCATGTAATACTATTATTACAGAATCAGAATTGTCTATAATTTTCATATAATCCTCCAAATTTAAATAATTGCAACATTCTATATATATCGGTCTGATTTTCACTTCTTATAACGTCAAAATTATAGGACTCTGATATACATTCAAATGTTTCATCTCTAAATTAACAATATTTTTTAAATTCAAATTATATTATTTTGAATTTAACTAAATAACAACTTATGATAAACCATATCATAAGTTGTTGTCTTTAATACACTAAAATATTCCTATAAGCAAGTGTTCGTTTCTCTCACACAAGGGTACCTGGTTTCCCTCAGATTTTGTCATAATACTTCAAGTTATTTTACTTAAATTTGACAAGTAGCAAACACCTTTGTGGAACTTGAAATGCCCCACTTATTTATTAGCAAAACAATTTGTTAACGCCCCCCAGGAGTCCTTGGCGGACCTTAGGTCCACCTTGCTAGAAACTATGTGGTTTTATTTACCAATTCCGCCCCATTCTACAACAGTAAATCCATTACGTTTAAACTCTTTTATTTCAGGTTCTTTAATTTCTAAATTCTCGTTATCCTTAATAGGTACAAAATAAAAGTAAGCTCTTAAAATTGAATCTGGCTCTTTAGATAAATTAAGCTTAATTGCTTCATTTATTTCCTTAGGGTCAAGGTAATAGACTGCATATCTGCTGTTTTGCCATTTCAACTCTTTTGACCAGTATTCAATAAAATCCGCTTTCTCTTTTGAATTTAAACCTATGGAAGTTAATATACTACTCATTTCTTCATTAAAACTATCTTTATTTATAATCCAGCCTTTATTTAAAGTAAATTTATAATTAAGTGAAGCTTCATAAAATAAAAAATCATAAGCATTGTCAATCTTTCCACTTGGTTCAACTATCACTTTCCATCCTTCATTATATTCTGGAATAGATTTAGTTATATTCCCTTTAGGGGTAACATGTACTGTTAATTCCTCGGTTTTCTCTGGATATAAATATATGTTAGGTTTTTTAGCTACAACCTCATTAATTTCGCAGGAAGGTAACGCATTTTTTAAAGATTGTATATCAGCCTCACTAATTGGATTATTAAACAAAGCAAGCCATCGTAAATCCCGTAAATTTTCAAATACACTTACATCACTTATTTGGTTGTAACTTAAATCAAGCATTTTTAAATTAGTTAACCCCTTTAACCCGCTTATATCACTAATTTGATTGCTGGTTAAATTAAGTTCCTGTAAATTAATTAATCCTTTTAATTCACTTATATCACTGATTTTATTATTATATAGATAAAGGGTTTGTAAATTAGTTAGTTCATTCATTTTACTTATATCACTAATTTCATTATTAGATAAATTAAGGCTTTTTAAATTAGATAACTTCTTTAATGCACTTACCACACCACTTATATCACTAATTTTATTGTCACTCAAATCAAGCGCTTGTAAATTACTTAGACCGCTTAAAGCACTTATATCATTCACTTTAGTGCAGCCTAAATTAAGTGTTTGTAAATTGTCTAAATTTTTTAAAGCACTTATATCACTAATTTCATTATAATTTACTTTTAAAACAGGTACTGGATTACCACCAGATGAAACATAACCTAAATTAAGTTCTTGCAAATTATTTAAATTCTCCAAAGCACTTATATCACTAACTTTATTGTTACCTAAATTAAGCTGTTTTAAATTAGTTAAGTTTTTTAATGCACTTATATCACTGATTTCATTGTAACCTAAATCAATAGATTCCAAGTTAACTAAACCTTTTAACATACTTATATCTTTAAATTGATTGCCGCTTAAATTAAGCTGTTTTAAGTTAGTTAAATTTTTTAATACATCTATACTACCAATTTGATTGTAATCATTATAGTACTGACCTAAATCAAGTATTTGTAAATTAACTAAATTCTTTAATACACTTATATCACTAAATTTATTGCCACCTAAACTAAGCTGTTTTAAATTAGTTAAGTTTTTTAATGCACTTATATCACTGATTTTATTTTCGCGTAAATTAAGCATTCGTAAATTAATTAGATTTTCTATTCCTCTTATATCCTCAATTTCTGAATACTCTATATCTAGTTGTGTTATTTTATCAACATTACTTTCATAAAGATCTCCAGTCAATTTATTTATTTTATTTCTTATTGCTTGTTCTAAGTTTTTATCTTTGAAAGTTACTATAGGACCACTATTAGCACTACTTTCGATGCAAAAATTTACATTACATTCATTCTTTAATGCCTTTCCATTACTGGAATGTACCTTATTGCCAATGTTCAATATGTAATTTTCTCCTGGTGTATATCCGAAATCAGGAGCTGTTACCGTAACTGTTTTATTATCCTGCCCTAACTGAATACCTACATTTACTTCAGTAAAACTACTATCCCTTACAGTTATACCCTGCTTAGTTGCATCGTCAAACTCAACATCATCTGAAAATTTAATTGTCCATGTTTTATTTGGCTCTACTTTTTGATTGTCATCAAATTTTACTGCTTGTACGCTAGATGAAAATAATAGAAAAATGCTAAAAAAGGCTGCCAGTGTAAACTTATTTTTCAATTTATGATTCCCCCTATTATAGATTGCTATACTTATTATAACTTTTTTGGTATAAATATTCCATATAATAGAAAATATAGATTCTATTATTTAAGCTTAACATCTTGAGTCTAATAAGGGGAACTTTCATTTTCAAATAAATCTTATGGTAAATTGAATTATATTGGTAGATTTGAAGAAGCGTTATCAAGCCTTGAGGAGGCACTATCTATTGATCCAACATATGCTCTTGGATATTACTCTAAAGCCCGTATATTTAGCCATTTAAGGTATAACGAAGGAGCTCTTCGCTCTCTTAATATTGCCATTGACCTCTGCCCGGATTATAAAAATATTGTTATGAATGATATTGGCTTTGTTGAATTTTTAAGTTCGCTTGCAAAATAGGTAAGGATGTTAGAATAACTGGAAGTAAAAGTTTTGAATCCTTTATTCGCAGCTATGGAATTGATGTTTATCCTATAGAGGCAGATATTGAAACTCTGAAGGTTGATCCAAAGCTTTTGGAGGCTGCAGGGTCATCTGATAATCCCTTAAAAATGCTTTTAACTTTTAATAAAATGAAGAAATATGGCATTTATATGGTAAATGATTACTACTCTGCCTGTGAAGGCAGTGAACTAATCATCTATCATCCCGGTTGCACCATTGGCTATTTTGCAGCACAAAAATTTGGTATTCCTTCTGTTTTAGCTTCTCCCTTCCCAATGCACAAGACCAAAGAATATTTATCTGTGGTAATGTACGGAAAGACAAATTCCAATGTACTCACGAAAAAAGTAAGCTACGCTATGATTCAAGGAATGCTTTGGATGGCTTCAAAGGATTCAGTAAAAGGTTTCTGGAAAAAGAATTTTGGGAAAACACCTGACAACTTTGGTTGCCCCTTTGAAAGACATATAGATAAAAATCACCCTGCCATTGTCTCATGTAGCAATTTCGTTTTCAAAAGACCTGATGATTGGAACGAAAATATTCACCAAAGTGGCTATTGGTTTGTTGAAGAGTCTTGTGATTACACCCCAACCGATGAACTTACAGATTTCTTAAATTCCGGTGAAAAGCCTGTATATATAGGATTTGGAAGTATGACTTCTTTAGAAAAACATGAAGGTCTGGCAGAAATCGCAGTTGAAGCTATTGTCAAAACTGGTAAGCGTGGTATTATTTGTGGCATGGGGAAACCATCAAATCTACCTAAAAACATTATAGCAATTGATAGTGTTCCTCATTCATGGCTATTCGAAAGGGTTTCAGCCGTATGCCATCATGGAGGGGCTGGCACGACAGCAGCAGGGTTTAAAGCAGGAGTTCCAAGCATCATTGTACCTTTCTCAAATGACCAGTTTGCATGGGCACACAGGGCATATGACTTAGGTGTTGGTGCAAAACCTATTCCTAAAAAGGAATTATCTTCAGTTAAACTTGCTGATGCAATCAAGTTTGCTTTAACTGATAAAACCGTTGCAAATGCTAGAACTCTCGGAAAGAAAATAGCTACTGAAAAGGGTGCTGCGGAATGTGCAAAAATTATTGTAAAGTGTCTTGAGAGGTACTGATATGGAACGAACTGATAATTGGATATTTTTTACAAACTTCGGGTAGTGTCAGCCCCAATAGCGAGGACATGCTTGCTATCTGAACTTGTTCTAGAATGCGAATTAAGGGAGGAAGGACATCCATAGATTTTTATAAATTAAATCTATGGATGTTCTACTAAAAAATTATATAAAAAAATATTTCTTTTAATCTTTTTTTCTACCATGAGGACATGCATATAAACACATACCGCATACAGGTACTTGTCCATTATCCTTTATTTCATTAAAATATCTATCACATTTTTTTACATCAAATCTCTCTTCACGCTCTTCATCTTCTTTATAATTTCTGCCATTCAGTGCTCCAGTTGGACATATTTTCACACAAGCAATACACGTTCCACATCTTTGATCAATCTTTTTACCTGTAATAGCTAATGGCGCATCAGTTAGTACGCTTACCCATCTTACTCTTGGACCGTGTTTAGGCGTAATTATCAAACAATTTTTACCTATCCATCCATGTCCGGCTAACCTTGCTGCAACTTTATGTGAAAATGCTGCATTTATATAATCGCTATTTACCCTTTCTGCTGCAGATATTGGTAGTGCTTTATATCCTTCTTTATTTATATATGAACTTATTATTGAAGCTATATTATCCAGCCTATTATTTATAACTTCATAACAGTGTTCATATTCTATTTTAACAATGTTATTAGAATCATTTAAATGATTAACAATAGTAGATGGAAATACAATTCCCATTGAAATAGCTCTTGGATATTTAGCTACCAACTCACCTCCATATTTCACAATTTCACTTTCATATTCACTTATGTCAGCAACTCCATAATAATCAATCATGAAATTATCTAATATTTTTTGTATATTTTCTTCAAGCACAAAAACATCCCCTTATTCCTTTAAATTATTGGTGAAATTCGATTCATATTTTGTTACTATTGTCTATTTAGTATGATTAACTGATTTTAAAATATATCGTACATCCACTAATTTTTTCTGCATAATTTCACAAGTACATTCATCGTTATTGCAAATAAATCCATTAGATTCATAAAAACCTCTTGCACTGATATTTTCTTTCAACACCCATAAATAATAATTTTCATATCCATTTACTTTCATATCAGCTAGAGCCGTTCTCAACAATTTTTGTCCGTACCCTTTCCTGAAATAATCTGGAAGCAAATAGATAGAAACTATTTCTCCCCAATTAGCAAACTTAACATCTCTTGCTTTTCCATAAGCAACACATCCTACTGGTAGTTTATCTTCATAGATAAGTTGAGCTGTTAATATGTTATTATTTATCCAATTTTGAAAAGATGATACCCAAAAGTTACTTTCCAATTCGTCTAAATATTTTTGTGGTACAATGCCTTTATATGCAGATTTCCAACTTAAAGCATATATATTGCTAATGGTCTTAACATCTTCTAAATTTGCTTTTCGTATTTTCACTTCCACTTTTATCGCCTCACTCCAATATATAACTGCCACATTTACTTTTTTAATACTTTTATCTTCTTCATAGTATTTTCTCTAATAATCGCTATTTGATAAATAATATTGCTACACCAACTATGCTGATAAAGGCTCCTAGTATCTCTTTCTTAGTTACCTTTTCATGAAATATGGTTATTGAAGCTGGTATAATTAAAATACGTGAAATAGACATAATAGTTGAAGCAATTCCAGTAGCAGCATATTGAAGTGATAATAAAGAAAAAGATACTCCTAAAAAAGGTCCAAAAAAGGAGCCAAAGGTAATATATTTCATTACTTCTACATCTTTAAAAGTCTTAATGAGATTACTCCATCCTTTTGAATACGTAATTATAATTGTAAAACCTATTATCCCAGCAATGGTTCTAATTTGCGTTGCAGCAAAAGCGTCATAGGAGCCCATTCCTAATTTGCTAAAAATGAGTCCAAAGGATTGTCCTAAAGCACCTATAAAAGCACAGACCATACCTTTTATAGGTTGTGAAAACTTAATTGTTTTATTTTCAGAGTCCTTAACTAAAATTACGATAGCTATACCATAAATAGTAATAAGCATTCCTATAACATCTATTAATGTAAGCTTTTGACCAATAATAATATAATCAGCTAGTGCCGATAAGATAGGTACAGTAGCCATTATAAGCATAGTTAACCTAGCACCGATTTGAACATATGCCTCAAATAAGAAAAAATCTCCAATTACAAAGCCAATAGCACCTGAGATAAGCAGCCAAATCCAACTGTTTATAGATGCATCTAATGGTAAAAACATTCCTCTTGTAAAAAAGGTATATACACCTATAAATAAGAACGCAATAATTAATCTTATGTAATTCACAGATAAGGAACCAACTTTTTTCCCTGCATATTCAAAAGCAATCGGAGAAATTGCCCAACATAGTGCTGTAGCAAGCGCAGCTAACTCTCCTAAATAATGATGTATCATATTAAAATTTCCTTTCTAAAAAATAATTTTTCATGAGATTTTCTAAATTATCTCTCCTTCTAATAGTCCTTATTTCTCCATCACCTAATATAATATATCTTAAAAGTAATTTACAGATTGATATTTTCAAATTATGATAAATACCCCTGATTTTTAATAAATTTTTTTTAAAAACACCTCAAAATTCAAACTTGAATACTGAGGTGTCCAAAATTTCTATTTTAAATACTTTTTCAATAAATTGTTTATCAACGCTTACGTAATAAAATTATCAATTCCTGCTCTTGTAATAAACATAACACTAAAGCATTTCAGTAAATCCATCTGCAAAATTGCCGTTATCCAGTTGTTCTGGTCTACTTTCTGTTAAAATGTAACTCTTTTTCTATCCTGCCCTAACTGAATACCTACATTTACTTCAGTACCACTACTATCCCTTACAGTTATACCCTGCTTAGTTCCATCGTCAAACTTAACATCATCTGGAAATTTAATTGTCCATGTTTTATTTGGCTCTACTGTTTGATTGTCATCAAATTTTACTGCTTGTACGCTAGATGAAAATAATAGAAAAATGCTAAAAAAGCTGCCAGTGTAAACTTATTTTTCAATTTATGATTCCCACCCATTATAGATTGCTATACTTATTATAACTTTTTTGATATAAATATTCCATATAATAAAAATAGAGATTCTATTTTTTAAGCTTAACATCTTGAGTACAATAAGGGGAACTTACATTTTTAAATATATCTTATGGTAAATTGAATTATAATTGTAACAACTTCTTATGGTTTTCTATAAATTCTAATTGCCGTAGATGTTCAGTCGCCATATCTCCATATAAAGTATTATATAATCAGTTCATTTTATCATAATCTTGTTTTTCATAACTATTCATATACTAATATTCCTTTCTTTAAAATCACTATTTATAATACTCAACCTTAAATTGGAATTTAGCAGTTAAAAAACAAGCATACCATTATTATCGTATTTAAAATTTGGACCCCAAGCTACTTCCCAATAATAGCCGTCTAAATCAGCAAAATATGCATGGTATCCTCCCCAAAATACATTCTGAGGCTCTTTAACTATTTTAGCACCAGCATTTCTAACTATTTCAATAACCTTATCAACATCTTCCTTATTTTCTACGTTATACGCTAATGTAATTCCTCCAAATCCATTACCGATTTGAGGTGTATTTTTTTCGCTTATATCTTTTGCTAATAACTCTAAAGGGTAAAGTTCAAATTTTGTTCCCGGCGTGTCAAAAAATATTACTTCTGGATTATTTCTTTTTTCATCTGTTTTAAATCCAAGCTCATCTCTATAAAAATTTATAGATTTCTCCATACTTCTTACACCTAAGCAAATACATGTAATTTTATTCATTATCCCATCTCCCCTATAAATTACTACTTATTAAACATCTAAAATTGGAAATTTGCAGGCAGAAGATTATGCTTGTACTCTCCACCAAAGAGTTTCTCCTTCTTTATTCTTTTTGAATCCACAACGCTCTAAAATCTTTTGAGAAGCAAAACCTTCTAACTCAGTTTCTGCAATTACACTTATAACACCATTTTGTTTTAATGCCCACTCACACATTGCTTTTATAGCTTCTGTCATATACCCATTGTGCTCAAACTCTTTACCTAAACCATAACCAATCTCAACTTCACCATTTTCATTAGGAATATCCTTAAAATCCGCTGAACCTACTACAACTCTATCATCCTTACGAATTAAGAAAAAAAAGCTATGCCATAAATAATTGTTAGGGTCTTTTCGAGTTATTTCGTACTGCCCCTTTACTATTTCAAGAAAAAAGCCTTCCATTGGTTCTGCCTTATAGGTACAGTTTAATTCTTTTTCAAGTTTAGGGATATCTTCAATCCATAGTTCTAATTGATTAGGAGTTAACGGAATAAGCTCCAATCGTTCAGTTTGTATTATCATTTTGTTACCTCCATTAAATAAAATCTTTGTATACTTTAACTTCTTGTTATTAGCCTAATGAGCAATTCTATAGCTCATCTAATTATATGAATAATTGGAACTTTAATTTTGTAAGACATTCCTTTCCAACTCTATCCTTCTTATTAGAAGTGTGTCCCCAAAAAATAATTTTTAGATAAATTTCACCATATGTATTATATTATATTCAAGCAACAACCTTTTCTTATAGTAAGTACTATTTTAATTATTCAATTAGATTATTATACCTTCAAAATGATCCATTTCATGTTGAATTATTTGTGCTGTAAATCCAGTAAACACTTGCTTTTGCTTCTTAAAATTTGTATCAAGATACTCCACCTCTATCATTTCATATCTCTTTGTTTTTCTAAAGCCAATTAAAGATAAACAACTCTCTTCTGTTTCATAAAGCTTTTCCTTCTTTAATATAACTGGATTTATCATAGGCACAATAAGGTTGCCCACAGTAAATACCAATATACGCTTTTTTACTCCAATCATATTACCAGCCAAACCAACACAATGCTCTAAGTTTGCTCTTAATGTATCTATTAAATCATCAATTGCTACTATGTCATTTTTAGTTGCCTCCTCTGATTTTTGTCCTAAAAACAATATATCTTTTACAATTGGTTTTATCATAATTTATACCTCTTTTTCAGTTATATTTTCTATAAAAAATAAGATATGATTTTAAAACATATCATATAATCTAACCTTATAAAATAAATTTGCTTGACTATATCCTTTCCTATAATTAACTATAGTTCCTCACTTAATACACATCCTTAACTCAAAAAAATTATAATATAAACCAATGACACTTTTAATATCATTGGCTTATGTTTTAATATTTAATCATGTTCTATTTATTTTGATTGTCCATGTATACGGTTCACCATTAATTATCCTAAACCTTATTTAGTATTTAAGTATTTTTTATCTAGTTGCATCAACTTACCATTATGAACACAACATATTCCAATTTAATATGATACTCTTTCCTTGTAATTATTAGCCTAATGAGTATAGACAAAATCAGTATGTTAACAGCAAATATAAAACTATCCTTATTAAAAACACTTTTCCCCCTACTTCAAACCTAATGGTTATGAGTGCCAATCCAGAATTGTCCCCTTTAACATACCTTCTACTCATACAATAAAACACATACATTATGTATACTTAGTTTCCCCTTAAATGGTAACCTATATATCAAATGATACCATAATTGACCATAATATTCTATGTTATTCATAATTATACAAGCAAATCCACCAAGAATTATAGATATCCAACCTGAAACCTTAATCTAACGCTGTCATTGCGATGGATATCTCTTCCACACCGTTAACAATTTAAAGCCATCTCATTGTATCTAACCAGTATTCCTTGGATTTCATTTACTAATATTACTCACCCAATTCAAATGAACCCAGTTGACAGTATACCAAGAATATCATGGGGGAAATATTTTGAAGAAGTCGGTAAGATTAAGTTACCACTTTCTGTGCAAGCACATCATGCATTAGTTGACGGAATACATGTTGGGCAGTTCTTTAATACCTTTCAAGAAATTTTGGATAATCCTGTGAAATATATATATAATAATTCATTGCGTGTATTTATATTCCTTTCCTTTTGTGCCACATTTTCTACACCTAAAACTAAAATTCCTATTTTAACCGTGAAAACATAAAAATAAGACAAGATTCCTTTGAAGAAACCTTGTCTTACTTTCCCAATTTATACTTGTTCAATCAATCCTTTATAAAAACTTATATATGTATAATATCGCTTATATACTAATTAAATTCTCTAAGTTAAAGGCCTAAATTGAAGTTTAAAATCACACTACTTTTTCAATAAATATCTTCACAAGTTCTGGATCAAATTGAATGCCTGCATTCTTAACAAGCTCTTCTACCGCTACCTCTTTTGATAACGCACTTCTGTAAGCTCTATCACTGATCATAGCATCAAAAGCATCCGCTATTGCAATTATTCTTGATTTTAATGGAATTTCCTTTTCTTTCAGCACTTTTGGATAACCAGTTCCGTCCCATCTTTCATGATGTGCCAAAACATATTGTGCCATCTCTACCATATCATTAACAGAACTCAGCATATCATATTTATCTCGAAGCTCTTCCCCTACTGCAGCCAATTTAATTATTAACTTTAGTGGAATTGTCCATCTATATTGCTCAAGATAGTAATGTTCTTCTCTTCACTTATTCAACAGCATTAGTATCTATTGTAAAATGAACATAAACGTCATCACAATCTTTCACAGGAACCCAGTACCTAATTTTTCCCTCTCCAAACTTTCCAGATTGTGCCTTTTTAGTAGAAAGTGCAAGATTTGCCTTGCAACCCCTATGGGATTCAGGTTGTCCAATTTTAATACATGCAACTCCTACTTCAAACCCCATGTTACTAGCAATTTCATTAACAGCTAATACAGTTCGATTCTTATGAATTAATCTAACTGCCCCTGGGAATCTGTCACACATCATGTGGAAAGCTTCTATAATTTTTTCATCAACCATTTTAATTCCTCCTTAAAAATATGTAATATTGCTCAAGTTTATACTGATACTAACAAATTCTAATTGGATTTTTGCCTTCACAAGGTACTCCAGTTTGACATAGACCAGATCAGAATAATAAGATTCAATTACTTATTATGACTGAAAATAACACAATAATTTCCCTCATCCGTTCTGCATTTAGAGCAACTAAGACAGCTAGCTTTCTTCCTATCTCCAGATTTCCATCTTTTTATTAAATGAGGTTCTGCCAATAAAGGTCTTGATAAACCAAAAAATTCAATATTACTCTTAGTTAACTACTAATCTAACACTTACTTTAACATCATAAAAAGTACTTCCTTTTCCTTTGTCAGTAAGACGTTGTGAAGTTAGTGCATTTACAGAACGATTGCCAATAGCATGTTCAAGCCACCATACTCCTTCAGTAACAACAACACCTTTAGGAACTTTAGTTGTAATTTTTAATTTAAAGATTACTTCACCACGTTCGTTATAAACACTAACAAGTTGATCCTCTTTTAGCTCTTTTTTAGAAGCATCCTCTGGATTCATCTTAAGAACCATTCTATTTGTTTTTGTTAGTTCTTCTCTTTCATTAAAGGATGAATTCAATAATCGTGCATCAGGCGAATTTATAAGCCAAAACTCTCCATTATCTCCATGAGGTCCATAGTATTTTGGTAATGGGTCCTTTTCCTTTGTATTAAGAATTTCAATTTTTCCTGAAGGAGTTTTAAACTTAGTCTTATATCCATCAGATAATGGCAATTCCACTGCTCTTCCTTCATTCAAGGTTTCAATTTTCGCTGATGCAAGCCATGAGGACGGCTTAGCTAAAATACTGTCAATTAAGCCATCAGCGGATTGGTTAAAGAAAGGTTTATCTATATCCATAGCCTTAGCTAGTATGCAGAATACATCCCAATTGGATTTTGCTTCCTCTACCGGTGGAATTACTCCATAGGCTCTCTGCATAGCATAATGTCCATAAGCTCGATAAACATCACTATGTTCAAGTGAAGTAGTAGCCGGTAAAACTATATCAGCATACTTAGCTGTATCAGTTATAAAACGTTCATGAACTATAGTAAAGAGGTCTTCCCTTTCCAAACCTTTTAATACCTGATTCTGATCAGGTGCTACTGCTGCTGGGTTGGAATGATACACATACAAACTCTTTATAGGAGGATTATTTTCTTCATTGAGAGCACGGCCTAATTCACACATATTAATAATTCGGGTATCATTTTCTTTAAAATCTTCATGAGTTATCAAACTTTCATCAAATGCACTTCCTGTAGAGGTTCCAGTAAGTAAGCCTCCACCAGGTTTGTTCCACGCTCCAACTACTGCAGGTAAACAGGTAATTGCACGTACAGTCATTGCACCATTGCCATAACGAGATAATCCGCTGCCCATTCTAATAAAGGGTGCTTCGACACTGGCATATTCCTTTGCCATATCCTCCATTACGCTAACATCAATACCAGTTATCTCACTTACTACCTCTGGAGAGTAATCTGGTAAAACTGTTTTTCTAAGCTCTTCATATCCCTGTACATATTCATTAATAAAATCTATATCTGCCAAGTTTTCTCTATCTATTATGTGCATCATACCCAAAGCCAATGCACCATCAGTACCAGGTTTAACTATAAAAACTTTATCAGCTATTTTAGCTGTACTAGTTTCATGTGTATCAATCAGCCATACCTTTGCTCCTTTTTTCTTAGCCAATTTTATATCATGCATGATATGAATACCTGTTGCCAGTGTATGCATGCCCCATAAAATAATTAAATCACTTTTCTGAATTTCATTAGGATGAGGTGCCATGGTTTTCCCCATTACTACCTTCCAACCATAGCCCTTAGCTGGCGAACATATAGTACGGTCAAGCTGGGATGCACCTAGGCTATAGAAAAAAGGATGTCCAACATTACGCTGAACAAGCCCCATTGTTCCAGCATAAGAATAGGGCAATATTGCTTCTGCTCCATAGTCTTTAATAATTTTTTCCCAATTGGTTTCAATACATTTAATAGCTTCTTCCCATGAAATTGCTTCAAATCTCCCACTACCCTTAGGGCCACTTCTCTTCAGTGGTGTTAGAATTCTCCTTTGAGAATGAACTGTCCTTTCATAATGAGCCATTTTAGAACAAAGAGTTCCTCTTGTAAAAGGATGGTCAGGATCACCTTCCACCTTAACAACTTTTTCACCATCTACATATACAAGTAGTCCGCATGTATCCGGGCAATCATAAGGACAAACAGAACGTAAAACTTTCATCATATATTCTCCTTCCATTAGTTCTTTAATTAAAATAGTCCAAATCCTTTACCACAAACTTCAATTAATTTCATTCATTAATTGTATCAAGTCCCTTAAATAGTTTGTTGTATTTGTCTAATTCAGCTTTACTCTCTCAACCTTGAACCCTGAATTATAGAAAGTAATATTACCACTACCTTCAAAGAACAATGGTAACATATATTTATTATACATTATCAGCACGAGAACTTAACTATGCACAGTCTAATGTTTCTACTAAACTTCAACAATTAGAAGCTTACCTTCAAACTTCTTTGTTTTATAGGCATAATCGAGGTATTACATTGTCAGCTAAAGAGCACATACTACTTAAATATACTGAGAAAATATTTGATCTTATAGATGAAACCACTAGTATGATGAAAGATGATAATATTCCGAGAGGCCCTTTGAGTATCGGATCCATGGAAACAACTGCAACAGTCCACTTACCAAAGCTACTTTCAATATATCATAAGGAGTATCCCAATGTAGACCTGACTTTATAAACAGGAACAAGTGAAAAAAATATTCAGGAAGTTCTTCAACATAATTTGGATGGTGCCTTTGTAGTAGGACCAATTGATCATGCTGAATTGTTTCAAAAAAAAGTTATAAAAGTTATAGGTGAAGAATTAGTATTTATTACAGATAACACACATCCTATCATGTCATCTATAAGAGATATTCAAACTCGAACTTTACTGGTATTTCCTATGGGATGTTCTTATCGAAGGATACTGGAGCAGTGGCTACACAATGAGGGATTGATACCAAATAAAATTATAGAATTTGATTCACTTGGAGCTATCATTTCTAGTGTATGCTCAGGCTTAGGTATGAGTCTGCTTCCCATGTCTGTGGTAAAAGAGTATGTACAGGCTGGGACACTCAGATGTCATTCTATTCAAAATTCATATGCAAATGTCCCAACAGTATTCGTTTATCGAAAAGATAGATTTATATCTAATGCTTTAATAAAATTTATTGATATGCTTGAGCCTGTAAAAAATTTTGTGTAAACTGAATAAAAAGCACTCTTTCTTGGCAAGAATTTGGATAAAAGTCATACCAAATATTAACAAGAAGGAGTGCTTTCTTATGTCGAATATTTCTAAAGAAATTTTAAGAAATTATGTTGCAGAACAGAACTTTAAAAATCCTAATGATGTTCTAGTTGCTATGAAAGAATTGT
>Ga0183101_1000387_pt2 | contig 42418 bp, 40 predicted proteins | sample Biomet3_FD_127790 | JGI IMG/M metagenome (GOLD analysis project Ga0183101, IMG submission 127790) | Microbial communities from bioreactor (seeded with sewage sludge) at LBNL, California, USA - Biofuel metagenome 3 | ecosystem: Engineered > Bioreactor > Anaerobic > Unclassified ... | reverse complement strand
TTAAATTTAGTTGGAATTTACGATACAAAAAACAAATATCCAAATGCACTTAGCGGAGGAATGAGACAAAGAGTTAATATAGCAAGAGCATTTGGAAAGCCATCAAAGGTCATTTTAATGGATGAGCCTTTTAAATCTTTAGATTATAAGTTGAAATATGCCATAATTGATGAATTTAAAAATTTATTAGACAAAGAAAAAAGAATGGTTATATTGGTTACTCATGATCTAGATGAAGCTATATATTTCCGAGGGAATATAATAGTATTTAACAATAGACCAGTTAAAATAGCAGGAACATTCATTGAGAATTTAGATAAATGTAAGGAAGAAATTTTAAATATAATATAAAAGTTATATAGTAGGAATGCACTACTAGTACACATTTTTAATTATATATACAAATTTTGCTTCCAACTAAAACGAATAAGAAACTTGCTATTACAAAACTGGAAATACCCAAAAATTTTTTATTTGCATTTAATAAATTAATGCCAAGCAATGTATCACAAAGGCCTAAGCAAATAAAGATTAATGGAAAAAAATAATCTGGATCAGATTTACTTGCTATGATATTTAGTGAGAATAAAGGCAATAGAATTGCTAAGCAGAAGCTTACAAAATAAAATAGCTTTTTCATAAAAGTTATTCACCACCTTACAATTGGGAAATTATGTATTATATTAAAGTATATACAAGCTATATGAATTTTATTCATTATAGGAAGGAGATTTTAAATGATAAAAAAATTTATTTCATTTTATAAACCATATAAATTACTATTTATTTTAGATTTAGTAGTAGCGCTTATCGCATCTTTATGCGATTTAGTATATCCAGTTATGACAAGGGATCTAGTAAATGAATCGATTCCTAATAAAGATTTAAGGACAATTATTGTATTTGCCATAGCATTACTTATAATTTTTGGAATCAAGGCTGCATGTGGATATTTCATGCAGTATTGGGGACATGTTGTAGGTGTTAGAATGCAGGGGGATATGAGGAGACATATATTTAAGCACCTTCAAAAATTACCTAATAGCTTTTTTGATAATAATAAAACAGGAGATATAATGTCTAGAATTATTAATGACTTAATGGATATTTCAGAGCTTGCTCATCATGGGCCAGAAGATTTATTTATATCAATAGTTATGCTTATAGGTTCATTTATAATATTGTGTACAATCAATATACCTCTTACGGTTTTAATATTTGCATTCATACCATTTATAGTATGGTTTACTTTATATGAGAGAAAGAAGATGAATAAAGCTTTTCTTGAAACTAAAGTAGAAACAGGAGCAGTCAATGCAAATCTTGAAAATAGTATTTCAGGAATAAAAATATCAAAAGCATTTGTAAGTCACGAAGCCGAAGAAGAAAAATTTGAAAAAGGAAACAAAAGGTTCATTAATGCAAGAGAAAGAGCATACAAAGTAATGGCAGAATATTCTTCTGGTGCAGGATTTGGAATGGACGTGCTAAGTTATGTAGGTTTAATAGGAGGAGGAATATTTACACTTATTGGACTTATAAACATTGGAGATTTTATGGCATATATGCTGTTTATAAAAATCTTTATGACCCCAATAAAGAAACTTATTGATTTTATGGAGCAATTTCAAAATGGAATTACTGGTTTCCAAAGATATATAGAAATAATGAGTCAAGATAAAGAAAAAGATAAAGTAAATGCGACTGAACTTGAAAATGTTCAAGGGGAAATAGAATTTAAAGATGTTAATTTTAGTTATGAAGGAAAAGAAGTTTTAAAAAATATTTCTATTAAAATAAGTAAAGGAAAGATGTTGGCATTAGTAGGAGCTTCTGGTGGAGGTAAAACAACATTTTGTAATCTTATCCCAAGATTTTATGAAGTTGATAGTGGAGATATTTTAATAGATAATAAGAGTATTTATGATGTTAAATTAGATTCTCTTAGAGAGAATATTGGAATAGTTCAGCAAGAAGTTTTCTTATTTACAGGAACTATAAGAGATAATATACTGTTTGGAAAGACAGATGCAACTGAAGAAGAATTACTAAGAGCCGCTAAGATGGCTAATATTCATGAATTTATAAATACATTACCAGAAGGGTATGATACTTACATTGGTGAAAGAGGTGTTAAATTATCTGGTGGGCAAAAGCAGCGTATTTCCATTGCAAGAGTTTTTCTTAAGAATCCTCCAATATTAATTTTGGATGAAGCAACATCGGCACTAGATAATGCAACAGAACGCATAATTCAAGAATCTTTAGAAAAGTTATGCGCTGGAAGGACAACCATAGTAGTTGCACATAGATTGTCTACCATTAAGAATGCAGATGAAATTATTGTACTTGGAAAAACAGGTATAATAGAAGCAGGAACTCATGAAGAATTAATGGAGAAACAAGGAGAGTACAGTAATTTACATAGACTAGCAGCAGTGTAAACTTTAGATAAAAGAAGGTTGCCAAAAACCATATGTTTTGGCAACCTCTTATCAGTTATTAGATTCATTTTTTAATGAATTTAGTAATTGTACTTTTTTATATAGAGTAGATACATCCACATCAACATCCATAGCTTGAGCAAGCTTGTTATGCAATTCAGTTTGAGTAGCATTCTTCTCAGAAGTCTCAGAATCTTTTATTTTATTGTTGAACTTTGCCTGAACTAATCTGGAGTTTTCTTCACTTTTTAATCTTGCCATATTTTCCAATTCATTTGAAAAAGTCGTTGAATTGTCATTTGATGATGATTGTGAAGCTGATGAATGCAAAGTATTGTCAAAAGATTTAGCATTATTTTGTTTTTTATTGGAAGGATTTCGAGGGTTAGTATAAGGTCTCTTTATTATTTTATTATCTATAGCAGCACCAGATACACTAGCCACAATATATTCACTTCTAGAAATTATTCTGTTATCACTCATATAATAGCCCCTCCCTAAAATTATAAATTCAGCTTCAATATTAGTATTAATATATTACTTATATATTCGTATATCTACTAGAAAAGTTTACTAAATATTCTATAATATAATGTATATTTATTTGATTAATATATATACATAAGAGTATAAAAAAATAGTATGAACTTATTTTTTGCTAAGTTCATACTATTTTTAAATTCATTTTATAAATATTATTCTACTTCGTATATCCAGCCTTCTGGAGCTTCAACATCACCAAGTTGAATTCCTAAAAGTAAGTCATATAATTTTTGAGTTATAGGACCAACTTCAGTTTCGCTAAAGAATACATGTAATTTATCGTTATGTTGAATTCCACCAATAGGAGTTATTACTGCAGCAGTACCGCAAGCACCGGCCTCTTTAAATTGATCTATTTCATCAATAAATACTTCTCTTTCATAAACAGGCATCTTTAAATAATGTTCAGCAATGTAAAGAAGAGATCTCTTTGTTATACTTGGCAAAATAGATGGTGATTTAGGAGTAACGAATTCATCATTTTTAGTTATTCCAAAGAAGTTTGCAGCACCTATTTCTTCTATCTTTGTATGAGTAGCTGGATCTAGGTAAATACAATCAGCAAATCCTTTTTTTACAGCTTCAGCATGAGCTTGTAATGAAGCAGCATAGTTACCACCAACTTTATTTCCGCCAGTACCATGAGGAGCAGCTCTATCAAAGTCATCTAAAACTATATAATTGCAAGGAGATACACCATCTTTAAAATAAGGTCCTACTGGTATACAAAATACACCGAAGATATATTCTGGAGCAGGTTTAACACCAATGTTGTTACCAACTCCCATTAAATATGGTCTAATATATAGAGTTGCACCACTTCCATAAGGTGGTACATATTTTTCATTTGCCTTTACAACTTGTTTAACTGCATCGATAAATTTTTCTTTTGGAATATGTGGCATAAGAAGTTTGTCACAGCTTTCATTCATACGATCTGCATTTAAGTCAGGTCTAAATAATTGAATTTTACCTTCTTTTGTTGTATATGCCTTAAGCCCTTCAAAACAACTTTGGCCATAGTGAATAACCGTAGAAGCTTCACTTATACTAAGCATATTGTCTTCAACAAGTTTTCCTTCATCCCATTTTCCATCTTTCCAAACTGAAATATAACGAAGATCTGTTTTTATGTAATCAAATCCTAATTTACCCCAGTCTATATCAGCTTTTTTCCCCATTTTTATATTCCTCCAAATCTATAAGGCTTATTGCCATTGTTTATTATTGTTATTTAATAACATCTATTTTAGCACTACTTAAAAAAAATTTCCACACATTTGAAAAAAGTGCGAAGCACAATTAAGATCATTTCACATTTGAAAAAAGTTGCACTATTCCCAAGGCTTAGCATCTGATGGCATACGCCAGTCACCTCTAGGACTTAAAGAAATACTTCCGACTTTAGGTCCATCAGGAAGAGCACTTCTTTTAAATTGTTGAGTAAAGAATCTAAAAATAAATTTATCAAGCCATTTTTGTATTTCCTCATCAGAGTAATCATATTTAAAGGCAGCCCTAGCTAAAAAGAATATTCTCTCTTTAGTTGAGCCATGTTTAATAAAGTGATATAAGAAGAAATCATGAAGCTCATAAGGACCTACAATATCTTCCGTTTTTTGAGCGATTTCACCGTTAGCATCCTTAGGTAATAATTCAGGGCTTACAGGTGTATCTAGTATATCCATAAGAATATCGCGTACAACTTCAGTAGATTCATGTTGAGCTACATATTGAACTAAATATCTTACAAGAGTTTTTGGAATAGATGGATTTACGGAATACATTGACATATGATCTCCGTTATATGTACACCAGCCAAGAGCAAGCTCTGATAAATCACCAGTACCTATTAAGAGTCCTCTTTCTTTATTAGCAATATCCATTAAAATTTGGGTTCTTTCTCTTGCCTGAACATTTTCGTAAGTTACATCATGAATGTCTTTATCATGACCAATATCTTCAAAATGTTGAAGAGATGCTTTAACTATATTTATTTCTCTAAGGTCTGTACCTAATTCCTTACATAAATTAATAGCATTATTGTAAGTCCTATCAGTAGTACCGAAACCAGGCATAGTAATGGTTACTATATTCTTTTTGTCAATACCAAGCAATTCAAAAGTCTTTACTATTACAAGTAAGGCTAATGTAGAATCCAATCCCCCTGAAATTCCAACTATAGCTTTTTTTGATCCTGTATGCTCTAATCTCTTTGCTAAGCCAGCAGCTTGAATATTAAATATTTCTTTGCAGCGAACTTCTCTTTCTTTTTCGTAAGAAGGCACAAATGGATGTTTATCCACAAATCTATCAAATGTGCTTATTGAAGCATCACTAAATTCAAATTTAATCATGTTAGGATTCTTATTGATAAATTTAGATGAATCTCTAAAGCTCAAGTTTTTCATTCTTTCAGACTTTAATTTGAATACATCAACTATAGAATATATTACTTCATTTTCTCTTTGAAATCTGTCATTTTCTTTTAATAATGAACCATTTTCACTTATTAATAAATGCCCACTAAATAATACATCTGTAGTAGATTCATGAACACCAGCAGAAGAATATATATAGCTGCAAATTGATCTAGCACTTTGATTTGATATTAGGCTTTTTCTATAATCCATTTTGCTAACAAGCTCATTTGATGCAGAAAGGTTTCCTATTATATGAGCGCCCATAAGAGAAAGGTAAGAGCTTGGTGGAATTGTTACCCATAAGTCTTCACATATTTCAACTCCAAAGTTTGCGATACTTGATGAAAAAATTAAGTTCACTCCAAAAGGAACATCTTTTTGGAATGGTAAATCTACTCTTTCATCCTCAACTGAAAGACCTTCAGTGAACCATCTTTTTTCATAGAATTCACTGTAATTTGGAAGATATGATTTAGGAACTATTCCTAAAACACTTCCTTTAAATAATAGAAAAGCACAATTGTATAAAGTACTTCCACAGATAAGTGGTGCACCTACAGCAATTAAAATATCATCGCCTTTAGTAGAATCTAATATTTCAAAAATTCCATCTAAAGCTTTGTTTAATAAGTATTCTTGCAAAAATAAATCTCCGCAAGTATAAGCTGTTAAGCAAAGTTCTGGGAAAACTATGAATTTACTTTCATTTTTTACTGCATCATTTATGCACTGTAAAATATTTTTAACATTATAATCAACATCTGCAACTCTAGTTTTAGGGCAAGCAGCTGCGACTTTTATAAAATCCATTTAATCACTCCTTGCAATTATAAAGTTTAAGTTTTTTTATTGGTTTATAAGATATAGTTCTAATATAATTAAATACGTTTTAAGTATATTTTGCTTAGTAAACATAAACATATCCTAATAATTATATACTAACATGTTTGTGAAATCAAAAAAAGATAAAAGGTATAAAATAACTCTTTTTGAGTTAATAAATATCTTGAAATATTCATAAATGTACTGTATAATATAAAATAAGATTACAAATTCAAGTATGTATGTAAAAATTGGACAGTAAATCTTAGAACTAATATTATAATGTTTTTAAGGAGGGAAGTTGTATGGGGGCGGCAGTTTTTTGGTTAGTTATAGCTATATGCGTATTTGCAATAGATATTTTAACTAGTAATTTTTGCTTTACACTATTCACAGTAGGTGCTGTCGTAGCTGCAGTGTGTGGAGTAATGGAAGTGCCATTTATAATTCAAATAATAGTATTTTCTGTACTAAATATAATATCATTTGCAGTTGGATACCCGTTACTCAAGAAAAAATTTAAAGCAGCAAACGAAAGAATACCACTAATGGAAGAAACATATGTAGGAAAAATTATGATAAGCGAAAAAGAGATTATAGATAAAGCCCAAGTTAAAGTTGGTGGAGAATATTGGACTGTAATAAATGAAGGCGATATTATTCACAAAGGGGACAAGTTTACTATCAAAGGAATAGAAGGTATAAAATTAAAAATTGAAAAGGTTCAGGAGGACTAGATTATGAGTGTTATTATAATTTTAGGAGTTATTTTACTATTAATATTAATAGTAGTTATCTCATCAATTAAGGTTGTAAATACAGGGCATTTATATGTTGTAGAAAGATTTGGACAATTCCATAGAGTATTGGAACCAGGATTACATTTTATTGTGCCATTTGTAGATTTTGTTAGAAGAAAGGTTTCTACAAAACAACAAATTTTAGATGTGGAGCCACAATCGGTTATAACTAAAGATAATGTTAAAATATTAGTAGACAATGTTATATTTTATAAGGTATTGAATGCAAGAGATGCAGTTTATAATATTGAAAGTTTTCAATCAGGTATTGTATACTCAGCTACAACTAATATGAGAAATATCTTAGGTAATATGTCATTAGATGAAATTTTATCAGGAAGAGATAGTATAAATCAAGATCTTTTAAGCATTATTGATGAAGTTACTGATGCTTATGGAATAAAGATACTTTCAGTTGAAATTAAAAATATAGTTCCACCAGCTGAAATCCAACAAGCAATGGAAAAGCAAATGAAAGCTGAAAGAGATAAGAGAGCTATGATTCTTCAAGCAGAAGGTTTGAGACAATCTCAAATAGAAAAAGCAGAAGGAGAAAAACAAGCTAAGATCTTATCAGCAGAAGCAGAAAAGCAAGCAAATATAAGAAGAGCAGAAGGTTTAAAAGAATCTCAGCTACTAGAAGCAGAAGGTAAAGCAAAGGCTATAGAACAAATAGCGATTGCAGAATCTCAAGCTATAAGAAAAGTAAATCAAGCTATTATTGAGTCTGGAACAAATGAAACTGTTATAGCATTAAAGCAAGTTGAAGCACTTAAAGAAATGGCTAACAGTCCAGCAAACAAGCTTATATTACCAAATGAGACCTTATCATCTCTTGGAAGTATAGCTGCAATTGGAGAAATGCTAAAAGGATCGGCAAAGAAATAATAAATTAAATACACCTAAAAGAGAGCGAGATAATTGCTCTCTTTTAAGTAGTGAACCAATGTATAGCGTGCAAATTTTAATTTATTTGCTTGAACTTTTACATATTTAATATATATTATTTTAGGTAAATCAATTAATTATGTTTGAAATACCGTTTTTGGTGCAATTATTATATTATATAAGTAGGTTAATTAAGTACAGTAATTTATTATTTATAGAAGGGATTCGGTATAGCTGCGCATGGATTATAGGGATAAAAGAAAAGAAAGAATATTAAATAGTCAAATGAAAAAGTTAATAAAAAGAGAAGACAAGTTCTTTTATAAAAAAGAAAATGAATATATAAAAAATAAGATATTACCTGTAAAAGAGCAATTAGAAGAAAAAATTCCGAAAAATATGATAGAAACTTTTGAGAAAGCATTTGAAAAGGGATTTTATTATGTTTTTGAAAAAGGTACTACAGTAATAGAGAAAAGTTACAACTCAGAGAAAATTAAAAATGAAGCAGATATAGATGAATATATTTTATCTAAGCAGATGAATAACAAAAATTTAAGCAGAATAGATAAAAGAGTGAAAAAAGGTGTGCTTATAAATAAAGGGATCACAGCAGCCGAAGGGACATTACTTGGTATATTAGGAATTGGAATACCGGATATACCCGTGTTTATTGGAGTAATATTAAAAACTGTGTATGAGATTTGTGTGAATTATGGATTTGATTATAAGTCTAAAAGTGAAAAGGCATTTATATTAAATATAATTTGTGCAAGTTCTATAAAAACAGATGAAAAAATTCTATACTCAAATGAAGTGGATAGAATTGCTTATAGTATTGAAAATAATCATGACCTTAAGGTTGATATAAATGAATTAATTGAGTCAGCTTCAAAATGTTTATCTGAAAATATAGTTGTATCAAAAGTTATTCAGGGGATACCGATAGTTGGAGTATATGGTGGAATATCAAATTATAGATTATTAGCTGATATAAGCGAAGTGGCAAGTATAAAATATAAAAAAAGATTATTATCTAAATTGAAAAATACTCTTTAGCTTAGATGAACTTGTTGCGTTTAAGTGTGCCTCAATTTCATTATTGAAAGATTAGCAAAAAAATATTAATATAGACTATATATGTTGCAATGCACAATTCACAATTACGGCTAAAATTCTTGTAACATTTTTAGAATTATGATGAAGGATTATTTGTGTAATATATATTATAAAACAAATTGAGGTGAAGAAATGAAAAAGAAAAATATAATGAGCTTTATACTTTTATTAATACTTTCTTTTTCTTTAATTGGTTGTAATCTTAAAGATGATTATATACTTCAAACAAAAGAAGATACAGATGAAAAGCCATCTGCAGATAAGGTTAATGAAGTTTTTGAATCAGATAAGATGAAGGAATTAATGGATAAATTAAAGTCTAACCCTAAGGAAATTTCTGATAAAGTTAATGAAGTAGATAGTGATACTACACGTGTAATGAAAGAATTAAATGATAAAGCAGATGAATTAACAGACGAGCTCAATAATGCTGATTTTGAAGGAAAAAGTGAAGATATTAAAAATAAATTTGATGATATATCTAATAAATTAGATGAAATTAAAGATAATGTTGATGATGCAAAAGATAGAGCAGATACATTTAAGGATCCAATTGATAAAAAGCAAGTAACAGATACAGTAGATGAATTTACATCACATATGAATAACCTTGAAAGAGCGATAGATAGAATAGCAACCACTAGATAAAATTTATAGTTCCAAGTTTTTGACAGGTATAATGGGCTAATGTAGCTTTCGTTATACCTGTTATAATTTAGAATATAAAAAATACTTGATTCTTTTGCTTTAGTATGATAAAGTGATAAATAGAAAGTGATGTAGGGGGTTATTACATATGAAAATAAATAGTTTAATAAAAAAATTAACAGTAGTTGCTATCATAGCTACATTGGGAGTAAGCTTGGTTGCATGTGGCGGGAATGCCAATAAATCATCAGAATCAAAGGCAGGAAAAAGCGCATTAGATAAGGATGAGTTAGTAATAGGTTTAGATGATACTTTTGTGCCAATGGGATTTAAGAATGAGAACGGGGAAATAGTTGGATTTGATGTTGATTTAGCAAATGCAGTAGGTAAAAAACTTAATAAAAAGGTGAAATTTCAATCAATTGATTGGAGTATGAAAGAAACTGAACTTAATAACGGTAATATAGATTTAATATGGAATGGATATTCAATTACTGATGAAAGAAAAGAAAAAGTTGAATTTTCAAAGCCGTATTTAAGTAATACTCAAGTTATAGTAACATTAGCAGATTCTACTATTAAATCTAAAAATGATTTAGCAGGTAAAAAAGTTGGTGCTCAAAATGGATCTACAGCAGTAGATGCAGTTGAAGCAGCTGGTGATATTGAAAAATCTTTTGATGGCGGAAAGCTTGTTACATTTGAAGATAATAATGCAGCATTAATGGACTTAGAAGCAAAGAGATTAGATGCAATTGTTGTAGACGAGATTTTAGCAAGATATTATATGAAAGCAAGAGGAGAAGAGAAATATAAAATCTTAACTGAGAATTTTGGAAGTGAAGAGTACGGTGTTGGAATTAAAAAAGGTGATACTAAATTTGTAGAAGCTTTTAACAAAGCTTTAGATGAAGTTATTTCTGATGGAACTGCAGCAGACATATCAAAGAAATGGTTCGAACAAGATATAATCCTTAAATAGTGTTAATTAGATAATTATAAACTTAATTTATTAGAATTTTATGAAGTTAATATTATAAATAAAATTTACTAAATTAACTAGTTAGAAATATAAATACTGATGGTGAATAATAAGTGATGAAATTATAAAAGAATTTCTTTTTGGAAATTTAAAAGTGATTTCATCCATCACTCGTAATTGTTCTTTATTAACATTTGATTGGAATGTGGCCTGGCCACTTTTTATTCTTTAGGAGATTATATTATTGGACAATCTATAGATAACTTTTAGAAGTATTAAAAACACACAGTCTGCGAAGCAGATTATTTTACGCATAAATAATTTGAAAATAAAGAGGAGGAAATAACTTTGAGTTATATTTTAGAGATAATGCCTCAAGTATTAGAGGGATTAAAAGTCACATTAGAAATTTTTGTACTTACATTAGTATTATCTATTCCATTAGGAGTAATAGTAGCTGTAATGAGGACATCTAAATCTCTAATACTTAAGCAAATAAGTGGAATATATATTCTTATAATGAGAGGTACTCCTCTGTTATTACAAATTATTGTGATTTTCTTTGGACTTCCTCTAGTAGGGGTCAGCTTTGATAGATTTCCAGCAGCAATTTTAGCATTTACTTTAAATTATGGAGCTTATTTTGGAGAAATATTTAGAGCAGGTATAGAATCTATAGATAATGGACAAGTTGAAGGGGCTAAAGTTTTAGGGTTAAGTTCGAGACAAACGTTTTTTAGAATAATACTTCCTCAAGCATTTAAAACAGTAATACCACCAGTTGCAAATGAAATAACAACTTTAGTGAAGGATACTTCACTAGTTTATGTAGTGGGTATGGATGAGTTACTAAAGATAGGTAAAACTGCTGCTAATAGAGATGTTTCGTTATTACCTCTTTTAATAGTTGGTGCTGTTTACTTAGTAGTAATAGCAATTTTCAGTCAAGTATTAAAGAAAATTGAAGATAAGTATGACTATTATAAATAGTGTGGAGGAGATTATATGCTTAAAGTAAGTAATTTGAAAAAGAGATTCGGAAATACAGAAGTTTTAAAAGGTGTTAATCTTCATATAAAAAAAGGTGAAATATTAGTTGTCGTTGGAAATTCAGGTGGCGGAAAGACAACTTTACTTAGATGTGTAAATGAATTGGAACATTGTGATGAAGGCGATATAGAAGTTAACGGAAAAGTTTTATGTAAAAATGGTAAGTATGTAGATAAAAATGCGTTAAAAGAGATAAGAAAAGATATAGGATTAGTATTTCAAAATTTTAACTTATTTCCGCATATGAGTGTTTTAGAAAATCTTATTGAAGCACCACAAAAGGTGTTAGGATGGTCAAAAGAAGAAGCAATAAAGAAAGCAGAAGAAACTTTAGGTTTCTTAGACTTGTTAGGAAAGAAAAATAACTATCCATTTGAATTATCTGGTGGTCAAAAACAGAGAGTTGCTATTGGAAGAGCATTAGTGCTTGAACCTAAAATAATGTGCTTTGATGAGCCAACTTCTGCACTAGATCCAGGACTAACTGGAGAAGTTGCAAATTTAATAAAGCGTTTAAGTGAAAAAGGCATGAGTATGATGATTATAACTCATGATATGGACTTTGCTAAAAAAGTGTCAGATAGAATAGTATCAATGGATGCTGGAAAATTGCAAGAGGGTCTAATGTTCGAAGAAGAGTAGCTATATTAGGATTGAGGTTGAATTAAACCTCAATTTTTTTAACAAATTATATATAAGTTAATAAAAGTTTTGATATATTATAAATTGAGAAGGTTTAAATTTAACAATTTAATTGTAAGAATTAGTGTTGAAATATGTGGCAAAGTGTGGTATTATAAGAATGTAAGATAATTCAAGATTTAATCAATACTGTACATTCGCCTCTGTTTCAGAGATTGGGTCTAGGTATCAGGTTATAATCTTTGGAAAAAGGGAGGATTTTTATAATGGAAGATAGAACTTTAGTATGTAAAGATTGTGGAAAGGAATTTGTTTTCACAACAGGAGAACAAGAATTCTACAAAGAAAAAGGATTTGACAACGATCCAGTTAGATGTCCTGATTGTAGAAGAGCTAGAAAGCAACAAAGAAACAACAGAAACTTCGACAGATAGTAAGTTGTTGAGTCATAAGAGAAATCTTATGACTCTTTATTTTTTATATAGAAAAATAAATTTTTAGACGTAGGGAATTATAGTATTGATAGAAAACACTATAATTATCTGCGTCTTTTTTTTAACATAGATTATGTTGAAATTGATTCTTTATACTATAAAAATGTGCACTATTCTAAGAAAAAAGAAAAAATGCTTTATAATACATAAAAATATATATTAAACAAACAAAATACGAACTATATAAAAATAATATAAATATATAGTTCGTAAAAACATAAATTAAATGAAAAATTAACATAAAATAGGTTGACAACATACGTGTTGAATGATAATCTTATGGTATCGATACGAAAGTTAGTAGAGTGTTATCGGAAAACATTCGCCATTACGAAGGTGTAGTGAGTAGGTAAATGAAAAAAATAACAAGTATAATATACAAGTATATTGACGCGGTATTTTTTGAATGCACCTAGGCTAAATCTCATAATATTTTTTGGAGGAATTAAAATGTTAAATATTAGAAGCGTATTCGTTGAAAAGAAAAAAGGATTTAATGTAGAAGCTCAAAGTTTATTAAATGATTTTAGAGATAACTTAGGAGTAACTGGATTAGAAGACGTAAGACTTGTTAATAAATATATAATATCAGATATACCTGAAGAATATTATAATAAGGCTTTACATACAATTTTTTCTGAAGCAACAGTAGATGTAGTTTACGAATCAGAATTACCAATGAATGAAGGAGAAGTAGCTTTTGGTGTAGAATATTTGCCAGGTCAATACGATCAAAGAGCAGATTCAGCTTCAGAATGTCTAGCTCTATTAACAGCAGAAGACAAGGTTGAAATAAAATCAGCTAAAGTAGTATTATTAAAAGGAAACCTTTCAAAAGATGATATTGAAAAAATTAAGAAATATTATATAAACCCAGTCGATTCAAGGGAAGTAGATATAAATAGCAAAGATTTATCATCACTTTCAAACATACCTAAAGATGTACAAATCTTAGATGGATTTACCAGCAAGACATTGGATCAATTAAAAGAATTTCATAGTGGACAAGGTTTGGCTATGAGTATTGATGATCTTCTTATGATTCAAGATTATTTCAAAGGAGAGAAAAGAGATCCAAGTATAACTGAAATTAAAGTTATAGATACATACTGGTCAGATCACTGTAGACATACAACATTCTCAACTATATTAGAAGATATCCAAATTGAAGATAATAAATATACAGCTCCAATAAAAGCAAGTTATGAAGGTTATATAAAATCTAGATCATATGTTTATGGCGAGAAAGAAAAGAATAAAACTCTTATGGATATGGCAGTAATTGCTATGAAAGAACTTAGAAAAAGAGGAAAACTTGAAGATCTAGATATTTCCGAAGAAATAAATGCTTGTTCAATTAACGTGAAAATTGAAACTGATAAAGGCATGGAAGATTACTTAGTAATGTTCAAGAATGAAACACATAACCATCCAACAGAAATTGAACCTTTTGGTGGAGCAGCAACATGTCTTGGTGGAGCTATAAGAGATCCACTATCAGGAAGAACTTACGTATATCAAGCAATGAGAGTTACAGGAGCAGCAGATCCAACAGTTCCAGTTGAAGATACATTAGAAGGAAAACTTCCTCAAAGAAAGATAACACTTGGAGCAGCTCATGGATATAGTTCATATGGAAATCAAATTGGTCTTGCAACAGGTCAAGTTGAAGAAGTATATCATCCAAACTATGCAGCAAAGAGAATGGAAGTTGGAGCAGTTATTGCAGCAGCACCTAAGGAAAATGTGGTAAGAGAAGAACCAGCTTTAGGAGATGTTATTATCTTACTTGGTGGTAGAACTGGAAGAGACGGTGTTGGAGGAGCTACAGGTTCATCTAAGGAACATACAGTAGATTCACTTAATGAATGTGGAGCAGAAGTTCAAAAAGGAAATGCACCTACTGAAAGAAAGCTTCAAAGATTATTTAGAAATTCTAAAGTAGCAAAGATGATTAAGAGATGTAATGACTTTGGTGCAGGTGGAGTTTCAGTTGCAATTGGAGAACTTTGCAGAGGATTAGATATAGATTTAGATAAAGTTCCAAAGAAATATGAAGGTCTAGATGGAACAGAACTTGCGGTTTCAGAATCACAAGAAAGAATGGCAGTAGTTGTTAAGAAAGAAGATGCAGATGAATTTATAAGACTTTCAAACGATGAAAACTTGGAAGCCAATTTAGTTGCACATGTTACTGATACAGATAGACTTAGATTATTCTGGAGAGGTAAAAACATAGTTGATTTAAAGAGAACATTCTTAGATACAAATGGTGCAACTCAAAAGACAAATGTTACAGTTAAAGCTCCAGTTGATTATCCATATGTAGTAGCAGATATTGATGTTAAAGAAGAATGGATAAATAATTTAAGAAAATTAAATGTATCATCTCAGCAAGGATTATCAGAAAGATTTGATGCAACAATAGGACATGGAACAGTACTTATGCCATTTGGTGGTAAGTATGCAAAGACTCCAGCAGAAGGAATGGCAGCTAAAATCCCAGTTCTAGATGGAGAAAGTGCAGATGCTACATTAATGACATTTGGATTTAATCCAGAATTAGGTACTTGGAGTCCATATCATATGGCATACTATGCAGTAATTGAAAGTATATCAAAACTTGTAGCTATGGGTGGAGATTACAGAAAAGCTAGGCTTACATTCCAAGAGTATTTTGAAAGATTAGGATCAGAAAGCTCTAGATGGGGAAAACCATTTGCAGCATTGCTTGGTGCATATGAAGCTCAAATGGCATTTGAAACAGCAGCAATCGGTGGTAAGGACTCAATGTCAGGAAGTTTTGGAGATTTAGATGTACCTCCAACATTAGTATCATTTGCTGTAGGAGTAGAAAAAGCTAGAAATATAATATCACCAGAATTTAAAGAAGCAGGATCAAGTTTAGTTTTACTTCAAACTGAAAAACTAGAAGATGGAACTATAAATTTAGATAAGCTTAAGAAGAACTTAGACGTACTATATAAATTAATTCAAGATGAAAAAGTAATTTCAGCATCTGCTGTTAAATATGGTGGAGTTTCAGAAACAGTTACTAAAATGACACTTGGAAATAGAATTGGTGTAGAAATTGATAACTTAACAAAGGATGAGTTATTTGGATTTAACTATGGAACTATAGTACTAGAAGTTAAGAATGGTGTTAATGTAGAAGAAGGATTCAAAGAGTGTTTATATAAAGAAGTTGGTAAGACAATAAGCTCGGCAGTTATAATTTCTAAGGAATATGATTTGAATTTAGATATAGAAGCTTTAGAAAAAACATACGAAGAAAAATTAGAATCAGTATTTAAGATTAAAACAAAAGATGTAGAAGGAAAAGTAGAAACAGTTCTATATGATAAAAAATCAACACTTTCGCCTGCTATTAAAGTAGCTAAGCCAAAGGTTGTAATTCCAGTATTCCCAGGAAACAACTGTGAATATGACTGTGCAAGAGCATTTGAAAAAGAAGGAGCAGAAGTTACTCAAGTAGTATTTAGAAATATTACTAAAGAAGCACTTAATGAATCTATTGAAAGACTTGCAAAAGAAATAAGTACTGCTCAAATTCTTATGATTCCAGGAGGCTTCTCAGCAGGGGATGAACCAGATGGTTCAGGTAAATTCATTGCCAATGCTCTTAGAAATGAAAAGATAAGCAATAGCGTGATGGAATTACTTAAGAATAGAGATGGATTAGCACTTGGTATTTGTAACGGCTTCCAAGCTTTAATTAAATTAGGATTAGTACCATATGGCGAAATAGTTGATATTAAAGAAGATATGGCAACATTGACTTACAACAATATAAACAGACATATGTCTTCAATTATAAGTACAAAGGTTGTTTCAAATAAATCACCTTGGTTCAGTGAAGTTAATGTAGGAGATATACATTCAGTTGCAATCTCGCATGGTGAAGGAAGATTTGTTGCACCAGAAAGCTTAATTAAAGAATTAATTGCTAATGGTCAAGTGGCAACTCAATATGTTGACTTTGATGGAAATGTATCATTAAATATGCCGTTCAATCCAAATGGATCAATGTACGGAATAGAAGGTATAACAAGTCCAGATGGAAGAGTCTTAGGTAAGATGGCACATAGTGAAAGAATAGGAACAGATTTATATAGAAACATCCCAGGAGACTTTGATCAAAAGATCTTCAAAGCTGGAGTAAATTACTTTAAGTAAATAAGTGAGAGTCCAAATCTACGATTTGGGTCCTCGAACTTAGTTAACGCCCTAAGGTGTTAACCTCCTTTAAAAATGATTTGGTGTGAATCAGTTAAGCAGACATCCAAATCTGTGATTTGATGATGGTCGCTTACTCTGTGAGTACTCAGCGAGCATATGCGAGTCGAGTTTCCTTTAAAAAGGATTTGTTCTTTATGAAGGTTGAATAAGTAAGTTTCTGGGCGTCTTATTAGCTAGAATGATAAAGTGCCCAGAATATAAGAATTTAAATATAAAAATAGTTATATATTTAAAAATTTAAATAGGTATATATGTAAGAAGTTAAATTTTTAAATATGTACAAAGTTAAGTATATAAATATTTAAAAAGATAAATATGAAGATATGTAAATAGATAAATATGTAAATATTTATAGTGATAATGCGGGTTACAGACATTTATAAGGAAACTCGACTCACATGCGTTCGCTGAGTAAGTTCGAAGGGCGAAATCGCAGATTTCGATTCTCACTTATAATGATGGTTAAGAAAAAATATTTTAAATAATGCACATTGAACAATTCACAATGAAGGTGCAAATTCTAGTAGGATTTGAAACAAAAATAAAAAAAGCATTCCGAAGGAATGGTTACTTAAATTGTGAATTGAGAATTGTTAATTGTGAATTGAAAGGATGTTTAAGATGCAGGTAGCAATATTTTTTGGAAGTAAATCAGACACAGAGGTTATGAGAGGAGCAGCAAATGCTTTAAAGGAATTTGGAGTAGAGTACAAAGCGTTTATACTTTCAGCTCATAGAGTACCAGAAAAATTAGAAGAAACATTAGAAGAAATTCAAGCTCAAGGATGTCAAGTTATTATAGCTGGAGCAGGGCTTGCAGCACATTTACCAGGAGTAATAGCATCAAAGACAATACTTCCTGTAATAGGAGTTCCAGTTAAGGCAGCTCTTGAAGGTGTTGATGCATTATATTCTATAGTACAAATGCCAAAATCAATCCCAGTTGCAACTGTTGGTATAAATAACAGCTACAATGCAGGAATGTTAGCGGTTCAAATGTTATCAGTTAATAATGATGAATTAAAAAATAAATTAAAAGAATTCAGATTAAATATGAAGAAAAAATTCATTGAGGAAAATGCGGAAGGGGTAGAACTATAATGGAAAAATTAGAAATGTTATATGAAGGAAAAGCAAAGAAAATTTACGCAACAGATAAGGCTGATGAAGTAATTGTATATTACAAAGATGATGCAACAGCATTCAATGGAGAAAAGAAAGGTCAAATCGAAGACAAAGGTATAATGAATAATGCTATAACTTCAGTATTATTTGAAATATTAGAAAAAGCAGGAGTTAAAACTCACTTTATAGAGAAACTAAATGATAGAGAACAATTATGTAAAAAGGTTGAAATAGTTCCACTTGAAGTAATAGTGAGAAATGTTGCAGCTGGAAGCATGGCTAAGAGATTAGGTCTTGAAGAAGGATTTAAACTTAAGACTACTGTATTTGAATTATCATATAAAGATGATTCACTAGGAGATCCATTAATAAATGATTATCATGCAGTTGGAATTGGTGCAACTACTTTTGAAGAATTAAAAGTAATCTATGATATGACAGCAAAAATTAATGACACTCTTAAAGCTGTATTTAAAGAACAAAACATAAACTTAATTGACTTTAAAGTTGAATTTGGTAGATGTGCTGATGGAACAATAGTTTTAGCTGACGAAATCTCACCAGATACTTGCAGATTCTGGGATGCAACAACAGGAGAAAAATTAGATAAAGATAGATTTAGAAGAGACTTAGGTAATGTTAAAGATGCTTATGTTGAAATATTAAAGAGAATTTCTAAATAATTCACAATTATTCAATGCACAATGCACAATTAATGAGCAGAACTCAAATTTTATAGTAATTGTGTATTGTGCATTATTAATTAATAGTAAAATTATACAGTGATAATTAAGGAATGAGCAATGTGAACTATAAAGTGTGAATTGTGCATTGTGAATTGTGAATTTATAAAAAATAGATTAGTGAAAGGATTGTATAGATGAGTAATCCGAATTTTGAATTAATAATGGATCCAAGTAATGATAAATTTAAGGATGAGTGTGGGGTATTTGGAGTATATACTAATAAGCCAATAGATGTAGCATCAATGACTTACTATGGACTTTATGCTCTTCAACATAGAGGGCAGGAAAGTGCTGGAATTGCAGTAGCAGATGGTGAAAAAATTGACATACATAAAGGATTAGGTTTAATAACTGAAGCATTTAAGCAGGAAGATTTACAAAAGCTAAAAGGTCATATAGCTATAGGCCACGTAAGATATTCAACTGCTGGTGGAAAAGGCATTGAAAATGCTCAGCCAATACTCGTTTCATCAAAGATGGGACCAATAGCTATGGCTCATAACGGAACTTTAGTAAATGCAGATGTAATAAAAGAATTGCTTGAAGATGGAGGACAAATTTTCCATACTACAACAGATTCTGAAGTAATTGCATGTCTTATAGCAAGAAGTGCAAAAAAAGGTTTTGCAAAAGCAGTAGTTGATGCTATGTCAGCTGTTAGAGGTTCATTTGCATTAACTATTATGTCAAAGGATAGATTAATTGGGGCTAGAGATCCACATGGAATTAGACCACTTTCATTGGGGAAAATTGAAGAAGGTTACATTCTAACTTCAGAAAGCTGCGCTTTAGATGCAATAGGTGCTGAATTTGTAAGGGATATAGAACCAGGAGAAATAGTTATAATAGACAGTGAAGGAATAAGTTCATATAGATATTCTGAAAATACTAAATGTCAGACATGTGCTTTTGAATATATATATTTTGCTAGACCAGACTCTAGAATTGATGGGCTTGAAGTTCATACAACAAGAGTTAAAGCAGGAGAACAGTTATATAAAGAGCATCCATTAGATGCAGATGTTGTTATAGCAGTTCCAGACTCTGGAATACCAGCAGCTATCGGATATGCAAAGGCTTCTGGTATACCTTATGATACTGGATTTATTAAAAACAGATACGTTGGAAGAACTTTTATATCGCCATCTCAAGAAATTAGAGAAAGAGCAGTTGCAGTAAAGTTAAATCCACTAAAATCAAACTTAGAAGGAAAAAGAGTTATACTTATTGATGACTCAGTAGTAAGAGGCACTACATCAAAACATTTAGTTGAATCACTTAGACGTGTAGGTGTAAAAGAAGTTAGTTTCTTACTAGCATCACCAAGTGTTAAGTATCCATGTTATTTTGGAATAGATACACCTTATAGAAGTGAGCTTGTTGCTGCTAATAATACTATAGAAGAGATTAGAGATATGATTGGAGCAGATTATTTAGGATATCTAAGTGAAGAAGGCGTTTATAAGAGCTGCGGTGATAGAGAAGAATTTTGTATGGGATGCTTTAATGGAGTTTACCCAGTTGCAACACCAGTAGAGAAAGAGATATAGACATCTAAGGCACATTCATCTATTGTTTTTTGAATATGTCAATAGCATTTTGAAAGGTGGAGTTAATAAATGATTACTTACAAAGAAGCGGGAGTTAACATAGAAGAAGGATATAAATCAGTTAAGCTTATAAAAGAATATGCAGCAAGAACTATGAGTCAATATGTTTTAAATGGTCTTGGAAGTTTTGCTGGGATGGTTGAATTACCATCAGGCTATGAAAAACCAGTTTTAGTTTCTGGAACTGATGGAGTAGGAACTAAACTAGAAATCGCATTTAAGAACAAGAAGTACGATACAGTTGGTATTGACTGCGTAGCTATGTGCGTAAATGATATTTTATGCCATGGGGCAAAACCATTATTTTTCTTAGATTACATAGCTTGTGGGAAGCTTGAAGCTGAAGTTGCAGCAGATTTAGTTAAAGGTATATCGGATGGATGCGTTGATTCTGACTGTGCCTTAATTGGTGGAGAAACAGCTGAAATGCCTGGATTCTATTCAGATGGAGAATATGATATGGCTGGATTTGCAGTTGGTATAGCTGATAAAGATAAGATTATTAATGGAAGCAATATTAAAGATGGAGATAAGTTGATTGGTATAGCCTCTTCTGGAATACATTCTAATGGATATTCATTAATCAGAAAAGTATTCCCAGATTTAAATGAAGAATTTAATGGTGAAGAAGTATGGAAGACATTAATTACACCAACTAAGATTTATGTAAAACCAGTACTTAAATTGTTAGAAAGCTATGAGATTAAAGGTATGGCTCATGTTACAGGTGGTGGATTTATAGAAAATGTTCCAAGAATGTTTAATGGTGGGGACTTCACAGCTGTAATTAACAAAGATTCATATCCACTTCCAGCTATATTTGAAAGAATCATTGAAAAAGGTGTAGACAAGGAGCATATGTATAACACTTTTAACATGGGAATAGGGTTTGTTCTTGCTGTTAAAGATGAAGATGTGGAACCTATTATAAAGGCTTTAGTAGAAATGGGAGAAAAAGCTTATGAAATAGGATACGTAACATCTGGGGGTGAAGGTATTTGTTTAAAATAGCGGTCTTGGTTTCTGGGGGCGGAACAGACCTACAATCGGCGATAGATGCGGTGGAAAGTAACTATATGAATGTTAAGATAGAGATGGTTATAGGAAGCCGTGATAATATTTATGCTTTAGAGAGGGCTAAAAAGCATAATATAGATACTTTTGTTGTTAATAGGCGTGAGTATGGTGAAGAATCCTCTAACAAGATCTTAGAATTAACAAAGGGAAAGGTTGATTTAATAGTTCTTGCAGGATTTTTGGCAATTTTAGATGGGGAAATATTAAAAGAATTTGATAATAGAATTATAAACATTCATCCATCTTTAATTCCATCTTTTTGTGGACCTGGAATGTACGGATTAAAGGTTCATGAAGCCGTAATTAAAAGTGGTGTAAGATTTTCAGGATGTACAGTTCACTTTGTAAATTCCGAAGTTGATGGGGGCGCTATACTTCTTCAAGAAGTTGTGCCAGTTTATTTTGAAGATGATGCGGAAACTCTTCAAAAGAGGATTTTAGAAAAAGAACACGAAATATTACCTAAGGCAATTAAGTTAATTAGCGAAAATAAAATCAGAGTAATTGATGGTAGAGTAAAGATAGAAGAATAAAGGAGGCCTTTTCGTGAAAAAGAGAGCTTTAATAAGTGTATTTGATAAAGAGGGAGTTTTAGATTTTGCTAAATTTTTAGTATCTAAAGATGTTGAAATTGTATCAACAGGTGGAACTTATAAATATTTGAAGGAAAATGGATTAAAAGTAATTGAAATCAATGAAGTTACCGATTTTCCTGAAATGTTAGATGGAAGAGTTAAAACGCTTCATCCATTAGTTCATGCTGGAATATTAGCTATAAGAGACAATGAAGAACATATGAATACATTAAAAGGAAGAAATATTCATACTATAGATTATGTAGTTGTAAATCTATATCCATTCTTTGAGAAAGTTAAAGAAGATTTAGAATTTGAAGAAAAGGTTGAATTTATAGATATTGGCGGACCTACAATGCTTAGAGCAGCAGCTAAGAATTTTCAGGATGTTGTAGTAATTTCTGATAAAAATGACTATAAAGTTGTTATGGAAGAGATTGAAGCAGATGGAGAAACTTCTTATAAGACTAAGAAGAAATTGGCTAGTAAAGTGTTTAATCTTATGAGTGCTTATGATGGGGCTATTTCAAACTTCTTATTAGCTGATGATGAGGAAGAATATCCAGAATATCTTTCAGTTTCATATAAGAAGATGCAAAGTCTTAGATATGGCGAAAATTCACATCAAACTGCAGCTGTTTACGCATCAACAATGCTTGATGGAGCTATGAATACATTTGAAACATTAAATGGTAAGGAATTATCTTATAATAACTTCAAAGATATAGATATAGCTTGGAAATGTGCTAATGAATTTGATGAACCAGCATGTTGCGCATTAAAACATAATACACCTTGTGGTGTTGCAATTGGAAAAGATTCTTATGAAGCGTATATGAAGGCATATGAAGTAGATCCAACTTCAATATTTGGGGGAATCATTGGATTTAATAGAAAAGTAGATAAGAAAACTGCTGAAGAAATGGTTAAAATTTTCTTAGAAGTTATAGCAGCACCAGAATATGATGAAGATGCTTTAGAAATTTTAAAAACTAAAAAGAACTTAAGAGTTCTTAAATTCCATAACACTCCAAAGGCAGATAAATATATGGTTACAGTTGATGGGGCAATGCTTGTTCAAGAGGAAGACAATAAATTAGTAGAAGAAATTAAAGTTGTAACTGAAAAGAAACCAACTGATGAAGAAATGAAAGATTTATTATTCGGAATGAAAGTAGTTAAATACGTTAAATCGAATGCTATAGTTGTTGCTCATAATGGAATAGCACTTGGAATTGGCGGAGGTCAAGTTAATAGAATCTGGCCAACAGAAGATGCTTTAAAGAGAGGAAAAGGAGCTACAATCCTTGCATCAGATGCTTACTTCCCATTTAGAGATGTAGTTGATGAAGCTGCTAAAAACGGTATTAAAGCTATAATTCAACCAGGTGGTTCAATGAATGATCAAAAATCAATAGATGCTTGTAATGAACATGGAATAGCAATGGTGTTTACAGGATATAGACATTTTAAACACTAATATAAATAAGTTATTTTTATTAGGTAATTAAGCAATAAATTCTATATTGAATTGAAAATATATAATAAAAACCCTGTGTTTTTTTAAAGTTAATTGTTATAGATAAACAAGTTATGAATTAGACTTATACTTTGAAATGACTCCCACATTAGAAAGAAAGGGTACTCTTTTGTGCAGTGTTGCATCTGAGAATATGGCTGTAGGATTTCTTCATTAGAAGTTGTTCCATTTTTGCTTGTACCAATCTTGCATTGGGAGCATGCAGAAATGGAACAACTTCTAATGTTAGAAAATCCACAGTTATATTCTCTAAGACAACCAAAACAACAGAGTATCCTTTCTTTCGGTTGGTTATAACATAAGCTTTGAGTTTATACTGTTTATCTATAACGGAATATTATTTTGGAGGTATGTAAATGAAACTTCTTTTAATTGGTTCAGGTGGTAGAGAACATGCTTTAGCTTGGAAACTTGCAAAAAGTGAAAAGGTTGAAAAAATATTTGTTGCTCCAGGTAACGGCGGAACTGCAATTGAAAATAAATGCGAAAATGTAAACATAACTGATATTGATGAATTAATTAAATTTGCTAAAGAAGAAATTATTGACCTTACAATAGTTGGGCCAGAAGATCCTTTAACAAAGGGAATTGTTAATAAGTTTAAAACAGAAGGATTAAAGATATTTGGACCAGCCGAAAATGGAGCAATGCTTGAAGGTAGTAAAAGCTTTTCTAAAGAATTTATGAAAAAGTATGGCGTTAAGACAGCAGAATACGAAACATTTACAGATGTCAATGAAGCGCTTAAATATTTAGAAGTATGTCCTTATCCAACAGTGGTTAAAGCAGATGGTCTTGCGGCAGGAAAAGGCGTTGCTATATGTGAAACTAAAGAAGAAGCAATAGACGCAGTAAAATCTTATATGGTAGATGATATCTTCAATGGAGCAGGCCAAAAAATAGTGATTGAAGAATTCCTAGAAGGTGTTGAAGCATCAATTCTATCTATCACTGATGGAAAGACAATAATTCCGTTCATATCAGGTAAGGACCATAAGCAGATATTTGATGGAGGTAAAGGACCAAACACAGGTGGAATGGGTGTATTAGCTCCAAATCCTTATGTGACAGAAGATGTGATGAAGGATTTCGAAGAAAATATCATGGCTAAGACTTTAATTGGTATTAGAGAAGAAGGCTTTGACTATAAAGGAATAATCTTCTTTGGTATCATGATTACTGCAAAAGGAACTTATCTTCTAGAATATAATGTAAGAATGGGAGATCCTGAAACACAATCAGTTCTTTATCTAATGGAAAGTGACTTAGTAGAAGTCATTGAAGCAGCACTAAGAGAAGAACTAGATAAAACTACAATTAAGTGGAATAATGGTGTCTGCATAAATGTTGTTCTAGCATCTAAAGGATATCCAGGGGATTTTGTTAAGGGTTATGAGATAACAATTGATGAAAAAGTTAAAGATAAGGTATTCTTAGCAGGAGCTAAAGCAGAAGACGGAGTTTTAAAGACTAACGGTGGAAGAGTATTATCAGTTATTGGCCTTGGAAAAACTCTAGAAGAAGCTAGAAAAGACGCTTACGAAAATATTAAATATGTCACTTTTGAAGGGGCATATTGTAGAAGTGATATAGGAACACATAAATAAATATATATTAAAGAAATGAGCTATTAGGTATTATTATGATTTTAGTCAATAATGCTTAATAGCTTATATATATTTCAAAAATAATCCGTTATCATAATTATAAAAATATTGTAAGAATTTTAGCCAGAATTGTGAATTGTAACATATATGTTGAAATTTAAAATTGCGTCATTTTATTCGCTATTTGTTCATTGATTTCTAATTGATTCAATGTTAAAATAATCATGAAATAGTAATATTATGTATATAAGGAAACTGTGATTCGAATATTTACTTGGGCACTTTATATTCGATGAGTTAATAGTGCAACCGACCTTTTTATTAAGGTCGGTCTTTTTTTGCTGACTCAAATATAGATAAGCCAATTATAAACTATATCTAGACTATGAAATATGTACTAACTAGAAATAAGAATTATGCTTTTGTGAAATGTTTCATTAGGAATTTGATGGTTCTGATTCTTAGATTGGAAGTTGTTCCAAGTATGCTAGTTCAAAGCTTGTCTTTGAAGCTAGCATCTTGGGTACAACTTGTAATCTTAGAATCATCCATCATAATTCCTTAGAAACTGGAACAACAGCATAATGCTTATTTCGGTGAGTTATATGCATAGGTTTAGATTTCACTTGGCATATCTATAAATAAGTATATAGATAATAAATTAAAATTGAGGTGCAATCTTTATGTTATTTTTTAATAGGTTAAAGAAATATGATGAACATGGGTTTGATTCAAAAGGAATTCATAAAAACGGTACAAAATTTAATGAAGAGGGTTTTGATAAAAAAGGGGTTCATAAAAATGGCACATATTTTAATATAGAAGGCTACAATATAGACGGGTACGATAAATATGGATATGATAAAGAAGGATATAATAGTGGAGGATATGACAGGCAAGGATATAACAAGATGGGATATAATATAAAAGGATATGATAGACAAGGGGAATTTTTAGAAACAAGATATAAATGGAAAGTGAAATAGAAAATAAAAATTTCTATATATTAATTCAATAATATATAATGCAAAAATAATTCTTCATAAAATTTCTAAAAATATTGCAATAATTCTAAGCATAATTGTGAAATGTGCATTGTGAATTGCAACATATATGTTTACTTAGCAGATTTATGAAAAATTCGTTGTAAAGTACTAATGCAGGGTTACATCTTCTCGCGCATGTTCTTAATTCATTAGGACAAGCAAGAGGAGAACAGCTCTGCATTAACTGTTTTTAACAGCTTATTTTTATGTACTCTTAGTTTTAATATAGATAACACAATCATAAACTATACTTGAACTAGGAAATGTTTTCTAAATAGAAACTGGAACAAAAATATGTTATTCATTTCGGCGAGTTATATGCATAAGTTCAGGTCTTAGTCTATTTATTTATATTACAAGAATTCTAGGCATAATTGTGAATTGTGAATTGTAACATGCATATGCAATAAGTTTTTTATTAAAAATTCATAGGAATATATTGACATGCAATTCTACAAGGCGTAGTATAAAAACATGAATACTACACCCTGTAGAATTATATAGAGGAGATTATTGAATATGAAGTTAGGGAAGATATCGGACGCTGAAATGGAGATAATGAAAATAATATGGAAAAAGAATGATCAAATTACTACAGCTGAGATTCTAGACGAGCTTCCAAAAGAAAATTCATGGAAGGTAACAACAATAATGACGCTGATATCAAGATTAACTGAAAAGGGAATTTTGAGTGTAACTAAAGTAGGAAAGTTAAATAATTATTTTCCTAAAATTACGGAAGAAGAATATAAGGCTATTCAAACTGATAATTTCTTAGAAGATATGCATAAGGGATCAGTTAAAAACTTTATGGCAACATTGTTTAATAATAAGAAAATAAGTAATAAGGATATTGCAGAGTTGAAAGAATGGCTCAAAGAGGTGTAGGCATATGGAGATTCTAAATTATATTCTGCAAATGTCACTAGCAGGCAGCGTTATGTTTTTAATACTTTGTTTATTTAGGCCATTTACTAAGAAAACTTTTAGTGCCACTTGGAATTATTATATGCTATTTATAACGCTTTTAATTTTTATTATACCTATTGGGAGTTTTGTTAAACTGCCTCAAATAGTGGAACATAAGAATTATTTATTTATGCAGGATGATACGAATACGGTGGTGCAGCAAAATTATGAAAAGATGCTGAAGAGCAACGATAAAAGTGATGAGATAAGAGTTTTGCAAGGGGATGGTACTCTTAAGCCTGTAAGCCAAAGCCAAGTGGATTTAAAGCAGACAAGTATGATGCAAAAAATAATGAATAGAAATATGCTGCTTTATGCATGGATATTAGGTGCACTCATATTAGTAATTAAAGAGACATACGTATATATTTCTTTTTATAAAAAACTTAAAAGTGTAAGCGATATTGTTGATGATAAATCAATAATTGATGTTTTTGAAAACTGTAAGAAAAAATTAAATATATATAGGAAGATAATTCTAAAAGAATGCGGTGGCATTAAAAGTCCAATGATTACAGGAATATTAACACCTACTATCACAATTCCTAAGATGGACCACAATTTGGACAAGCTCAAAATAATACTGGATCATGAATTAATTCATTTTAAACGTAAAGATTTATGGGTGAAGGCAGCAGCACTTTTAGCAAATATAATCAATTGGTTTAATCCTATTGTTTATATTATTAGAAATAGGATAAATATAAATTGTGAGCTGTCTTTAGATGAACAACTTATAAAGAATATGGATAAATCAAAAAGAAAATATTATGGAGAAATTATATTAGAGTTAATAGAATATTCTCAGAATAAATCCCTAAGCTTAGGGGCATCAGTTTGTAAAAGTAGGAAGGAGATTGAGACACGCTTGAAAAATATAGTGTTTTTTAAAAAGTCAAAAAAAATAATTGTTTGTATTTCACTTATGGTAACTATGATTTTTACATCTACTAGTTTGCTTGCATCAAAAACTGTATTTGCTAGTAATGATAATGCACCTAAAAACGCTAAAACAACAGAATTTGCAGCGTTTGTATTAAATGATGGGCTATACATGTCTGAACTAAAAGAAAATAACCCAATTCTTCTTGATAAAAATGAAAAAATTAAATTGCCGAAAATATCTAAAGATGGATTATATGTTGCTTATACTAAAGAAGATGATTTATATATTTGCAATATAGAGACTCGTGAAGTAATTGAAGTAGCTAAAAATGTAGAGTCATATGATTGGAATAACTCAGGAAATTTAATTTGCTCTGCTAAAAATGAAGGTATGTCTATGTATAATACCAATACTAAAAAGTTAGTGGATATTATAAGCAATGAGTATGATTATTTTAATATTAATTGCGATAGTAAAAATAAGGTATATGCTAATAAACAGCTAGAAACTGCTACAGACAAAGGGAAAACTATTAAATCAATAGGTATAATTAGCTATGACTTAGATACTAAAGAAGAAAAGGTTATTTTGGAAGGTAAAGAAGGAAATGATAAAGAGATTGGAGAGCAGTATACAGCATCTGAGTTATTTGAATCTATTGGATCAAGGCCTAATGTTGAGAGGATATCAAGTGATGATAGATATATGTATATATGGAACAAACCTAATTCAGGCTCAATGTCAGCAGATATGACAGAATTTGCAGTATATGATCTTTTAAACAATAAATTTATAGAAAATAATAATATGATTGCATTAGCATATAAAGATAATATATCTCAAAACCCAGTAGATAGCAGCATGGTTGCTGTTAACAATGGTGAATATAGAGACATGTATAGTAATAAGACATTAGGAATTTTAGATATCAAAGCTAACAAATTTACAAGTATAATTCCAGAAAATCAAGTATCAATGACACCGGATTATTCTAGTGATGGAAAGAATATAGTATATTCTGGAGCTGATGCCTTAAAAGATGACATATCACAAAGTTCGAAAAACTGGGAAAGTGAACCGCACTATATTTATCAAGTGAACACTGAAACAAAAGAAATAACTCAAATTACAAATAACAAATCATTTGATTTCATGCCAAAATATTTATCAGAAAATCAAATATTATTTGTAAGAAAAGATGGCGATTCATTTAGTTTATGGAAGACAAAAGATGGAGTAGAAACTAAGCTTGCTGATTCTTTGAATTTTAGATCAACTTCTTATACAAATACTTGGTACTATGGTCATTATAAAACTGAAAATGTTATAGACGTATATAAAAAGTAAATATTTCATAATATATGTTGCAAAAATAATACTTCATCATAAGTCTAAAAATATCACAAGAATTTTGGCCGTAATTGTGAATTGTGAAATGTGCATTGTGAATTGCAATATATATAGGTTCAATATGATAAAATACTCAATTGTATATAAATTGAGTATTTTATTATTTTAGTGATATAATTCTAAAGAGGTGATAATTTTGGCTGAATCATATTTTTTAAATGAATTAAAGAAAATTGAAAGTATCGTTTGTATTGCTGAATTTGGGAGCTATAGAACAGAGTATTGGAACAAAGATATAAGTGACATAGACTTAGCTGTTGTAGTAAAACCAAAAGTTTCATTTATGGACACCTTAGACATTGAAGATAAAATCATAGAATTATCAAAGCAATATTATAACTACGATAATATACATTTGACATTTGTTTTATTTAAAGATTTTGGAAGTAAGTATGCAAGATTTGCAGTAGATAGTAATAATAAATATATTATTGATGAAGAATTATGGTATGATTTTCAGCATTATGTCTTAAAACATGCGAGGAACAATGCAAACTTTGAAAAAGTATTAAAAATAGATGAGCAATATAGTTATTTTGGAGGAATTACAGATGAGTCCTTACTTTAGATATAAAAAAGAAAAATTTTTAGAAAAATATAAAGCTGCCTATGATAATTTAGAAAATTTAAAGGAAGCTATAAATGAATATAAGAAATCCAATAACAAAATAATAAAAAGAGCTGTTATAGCTTATTTTCAAGATTTTGCGGAATATGTAATTGACATGTGTGAGAACTATATAATCATAAATGATGGGAAAATAAGTAGTTCAGCTTCGGCATTAAAGCTTATTGAAGAAGCTTCTGAAATTGGATTTTTTGATGAGACATTAAAAAAATATTTATCAGTAGTAGTTAAGTTGAGAAATAGGTATACTCATGATTATTATATTAGAGAAACAAGTGAAAGCGAAATAGAAAAGTTTTGCCTAGAAAAATTAGCATACTTTGAATTGTTCTTAGAGGAAAGCAAGGACAATGTTATATTAAAATATAGAGATAAAAAATAATATTTTTAGAAATCCACAACCAAATTCTCTAGAAACCGAAACAATGAGTACCTGCTCTTTCGGTTAGTATCACATAAGTATGCATATAACAAATCAAATGAATGGATGAAGAACAAGATGGAAAACAAGAATTATTTATACAATAATTATATAAATATGGCGAGAAATTTAAGATCAGAAAATAACTTATTAAAAGCTATTTCATTTTATCAAAAGGCATATGCCTTAAATATAGGAAAAGAAGATATAGAATTACTAATGGATATGGCATTAATTTACGATGAAATTGGATTATCTGGTGATGCAGAGAAAAAGTATCGAGAAGTAATTGAATTAGATGAGGATGATGCTAGAGCATATTATGGCTTAGCAATAATATATGATGAAAATGATGAATTAGAAAAGGCTAAGAAATATTATGAGAAGGCTATAGAAAAAAATCCTAATTATGATAAAGCATATTTCTTTTTAGCCAATATATATGATGAATCAGGTGAAAAGGATAAGGCAATAAGCAACTATAAAAAGGTTATTGAGATAAATCCTAATTATATGTGGGCATATGCAAATCTAGCTTGTATTTTAGAAGAAAACGATGAGAATATTGAGGCGCTAAATTATATAAATAAGGCTTTAGAAATTGAGGATGGACATTACAAGATATTATTTAATAAAGCAGTAATTTTAAATAAGTTAAATAAGATAGAAGAGAGCAAAGAATATTATTACAAGTCTATTGAAGCAAATCCCAATTATCCTTATAGTTTTCTGAATTTATCTGTAGCATATAGAGAAGAAGGTAATTTTAAAAAAGCTATTGAAGTAATAAGTAAGGGAATAGAAGAAAATGATGATGAAGGTTTTTTATATTATAATAGAGCTTGTTATTATGTAAATATAAATGAAAATTTAAAAGCATTAAGAGATGTAGAAAAAAGTATAGAATTAAATGAATTCTTTTTAGAGTATATGAAGAAAGACAAAGAATTGGATCCAATAAGAGGACTTGAAGAATATAAGAATCTTTGGATAGATATCCAACTTGAGACATAGACTTATGCATATAGTACACCGAAAGAAGAAACATTGTTGCTTCGCAGGACTATAAAAATTTCGCTGAAAGTGCTAAATTGCAGGTTGTCGCAACTTATGCTTGCTCCCACTTTCAGTGTGACAAGCATAAGTAGGACAACCTACAATAAGGCACTTTTAACAGCTCATTTTTAAATGCCTGCTGCGCAAAAATGTTTCTACTTTCTAGTATGGCGTATATTTCAAGGTATAAGTAAATTTCAAGTTGTGGATATCTATATAGATAAACAATATATAACCTAGACTTATGCAATAATCCACCGAAAGTAAAAACATTGTTATTTCACAGGATTATGAAAATTTCGCTGAAAGTTCTAAATTGCAGGTTGCACCACTAATGCTTGCTCCCAATTTCATTGTGACAAGCATTAGTTGAACAACCTACAATTAAGCGCTTTTAACAGCTCATTTTCAATGCATGCTACATAAAAATGTTTCTACTTTCTAGTATGGTATTTATTTCAAAGTATAAATCAAATTCTTAAGTTGTTTATGTATATAGATAAGCCAATTATAAGTTAGATTTATACTATGAAATATATCCCAACTAGAAATAAGAATTATGCTTTTGTGAAATGTTTCATTAGGAATTTGATGGCTCTGATTCCTAGATTATAAGTTGTTTCAAGTATGCTAGTTCAAAAAGTGAGAATCGAAATTTTACATTTCGTTCTTCGAACTTTCTCTGTGAGCGCTTGCCTTTGATGCTAGCATCTTGAGTGCAACTTGTAATCTTGGGATCATCCATCATAATTCCTTAGAAACTGGAACAACAGCATAATCCTTATTTCGGCGAGCTATATACATAAGTTCAGGTCTTAGTAGGTTTATCTATACAATACTGGAAACAATAGAACGGATGCCCTTTGAGTAGTGCGTATATCCTCATTAATATAATCTATCTTTTAGGAATAAAATATTTAAAATAACAAAGGATAAACTTAAAGAGTACTTTTTGTAAGTAAGGTAGATTTATTATAATATGGAGGAACAATAATGCGTAAAATAATAATCCGTTTGATAACGTTTGTAGTATTCGTAACAGTATTCACAAGTAATTTAGCATATGCACAAATTCCGAATATACCTCAGCAGTATGGCCCTAAAATATCTAATTTACAGAATAAGGAGGATATTATTAACAGCTTAAATCAAATTAAAGTTATACGGGCAAATTTAACTGTATATAATATAAAACCAGATACGCCAGTTGATGACTTAAAGAAGTTTGATGTTGAGATACAGCGTTATATTGACCAACTTAGAATTATTAGGACTAATTTGGTAAATCATGCTGATAAATATTCAAATTCAATTTCTGACGTGTTTTTTTCAGAACAAATTGTAATTATAGCTACTTGCTATATTGTAAGTTTAAAGCACCAACAGATCTTAGTAAGAGCAATAGAAAGCAATGTGCCAGAAGCTTCAACGTTATTTTATTCAACGTATATGATACCAATATATTATTACCTTACATTAGGTGATGAACAAATAGCTTATACTCAAACATATACAGTAATTTCTTAATAGATTGAAATATATATTGAAATGCACAATGCTCAATTTAATGCACAATTATCAATTATCATTTCACAATGCATAATTACATATGAAATTCTTGCAATGTTTTTAGAATTATGATGAAGAATTATTTTTGCAACATATATATATTCTAATGAAGAAAAATTTGAAGAACTTTGAAATAGATACCATTATATAAGAAGAGATTTTGTTGAAATACTGGATAATAAAATAAAAAGCAAAAGAAGCCAAGTTTTAAATATTAAAGCTTGGCTTCTTTTTGTTATAACTTAATGTAATTAATTTGCATACTTAACAGTAGATAAGTCTGATGCATGTTCATATTCTATTGTTTCATTATTATATAGGAATTTCACGCCATCAATCCATTCGCCTTTAGATTTGTTATTAGATTGAAGGAAATTCTCAATCAAAGTATTAGCTGTAACTGAACCACCAGTTGATCCTTGAAACTTTGGAACCCATTTTTTATTATTTGAGTCAGTTAAGTTTATAGTAGCAACTTTTTTGCCGTTAACAGTATCTATAGATTTAACTTCAATTGGTAAATTGTCAAATTTTTTCTCTGATACAGCTTTTGCTAATTCTTTTAGCTTGTCCTGTAGAGTTGAATTTTCATTTACCTCAATAGTACCTGATTGATTTGGTTCCAAAGAGTTATCATCTATACTATATATAGAAAGTTTTAACTTATTTACTTTTTTTGTATCGCTTGTAGTTTCATTAGCTTTTTTACTATCAGCATTAGAAGAGCCATTGTCGTCTTTATTTTGCTCTACAGTAGTAGTGTTATTATCACTAGGCTTAGGGGAATCACTAGGCTTTGTGCTACAAGAAACCATTACGGTACTTAACATTAAAACTGTAGCTATAATTAACTTTCTAGTCATGATATGTACACCTCCTATGTTTAAAAATTAATATTATAGATAATATTAACTAATTTAATTAATTATATCATATGAAATTGCTAATTAAAAGCATACAAGAGACTGGAAAAAATTGAAAAAAATTTGACAATGTATTTTGAGTATAGTATATTTTGATTATCAAACTATTTGATTTTAAAACTTTTTGATTAAAGGCGAGGCATACTCAGAAAATATAAAGTAAATATGTTTGTTTATATATTTTGTCTAAAGTAAAGTGAAACTTTTCATGTAGTTCATTCTGAATTCAAAATGAACTTTCCTCAGCAAATCTTAGGACAAAATATCTTTATGTCGTTTGCTTGTTATTTTATTTCATATGTCTAATTGGTCAATAGATTGCGTATTTGGTATGATATTTAGAATTTTCATTACCAAATTTTTCATTTTATAAACACTGAATATAATTTTTGTTAGAAGATATTTTTGGATGCCAAAATGGAGAGTGCAGATAAATGGATAAATCAACAAAACTGATTAACGAGCTTTTGGTGCAGTTATTTAATGATGTCTTACAAATTGAGGAGCAAAGTTTAAAGAATGGTGTACTTTCAGATCTTTCAATAACAGAAATTCATACTATAGAATCTATTGGTATGTACAGTGAAAGAACAATGTCAGAGGTAGCGCAGAAATTAAAAATTACAGTAAGTACTTTAACAACTGCTATCAATAAATTAATTAAAAAAGGATATGTAGAAAGAAACAGGATAGAAACAGACAGAAGAGTTGTTCTTATTAAATTAACTCGAAAAGGAAAGTTAGCATTCAGAATCCATCAGAGATTTCATGGAGAAATGATAAATAATGCAATAGAAGGATTAACGTTAGAAGAAGAAGAAATTTTAATTTCTTCTTTAAGTAAAATAAATAACTTTTTTAAAGAAAAATATGAATTAGTATAATGAAGGAGAAAAATATGAGTAATATTAAAATTGCTGGAATTGGAGCATATCTTCCATCTCTAGTAGTTACTAATGATAGAATAAGTGAATTCGTTGAAACAAGTGATGAGTGGATAGTGCAAAGAACAGGTATGAGAGAAAGAAGAATCTCAGAAGGAGAAAATACATCTGATATCTCAACAAAAGCAGCTAAGCTTGCCCTTGAAAGAGCTGGTATTGATGCAAAAGATTTAGAACTTATTATTGTTGCTACAATTAGTCCAGATATGTTTATACCATCGGTTGCATGTCTAGTTCAAAGTAATTTAGATGCAAGTAAGGCAGCTTGTTTTGATATAAGTGTTGCATGTTCAGGATTTGTATACGGCTTGGAGACAGCTAAAGCTTTAATGATGTCTATGAATTATAAAAATGCATTAGTAGTTGGAGCTGAAGTTCTTTCAAAAGTAACAGACTGGACAGACAGAAGCACTTGTATTTTATTTGGAGATGGTGCTGGTGCTGCTGTACTTAAGAGGGATGAGGCACCAGGAATAATTAAATCATATTTAAGAGCGGATGGAAAGAAGGGGGAAGCACTTACTATAGGCGCTACTGATTTTGATACTCCTTTTTCAAAAGAGAAAAAATTAGCTAAAAGAACTATCGATATGAATGGTAGAGAAATACTTAGATTTGCAGTATCTGCAATAGATGAAGCCGTTACTGAAGTTATGAAAGATACTAATGTTTCATTTGATGACATTAAATATATAGTACCTCACCAAGCAAATTATAGAATTATAAAATTAGCAGCAGAAAAGTTGAAATTAAGCGAAGATAAGTTTTATTTGAACTTAGAAAAGGTAGGAAATACATCAGCTGCAACAGTACCTATAGCTTTAAATGAAATGTATGAAAAAGGCTTACTAAATAAAGGTGATAAAATTATTCTTGTCGCATTTGGTGGTGGGTTAACTTATGCAGCAACATTACTTGAGTGGTAATTAAAAATAATAGTTAAATAAGCTTTTATTATTTAACTTTAAAATAGATTTATATATAAGAATGGAATGGTTATGGAAATAAATATCATATCATTTGAGATTAAAAATAATACAAGATGCAATTTAATATTTATAAAAAAACCAATGTATAAACGTTGGAGAATATGAACTTATTTTTAACTTTTTAGTAATCTCATTGATAAAAATATGCTATAATAGTAAAATTACTTATCATAATAGGCAAAATGGCTATTATACATAGATAAGATTAAAATACAGGAAGTTCCATTATTATAGTAAGAGATAGTACATTAAGCGATATTTTGTGATTGGTAATGGTAGGAGGAATATGTTGTGGAAAAAAATAGAGTATGTGACCTGTTAAAAATAGAATATCCTATATTTCAAGGTGCTATGGCAAGAATTGCAGATGCATCTTTAGCTTCAGCAGTAAGTGAAGCTGGTGGACTTGGAATAATAACTGGGGCAGCACCAACTGAATGGGTAAGAGAACAGATAAAGAAAACAAAGGAATTAACTAACAAGCCATTCGGTGTAAATATAATGTTAATGGCAGAAAATGCTGAGGAAATAGCAGAATTAGTATGTGAAGAAGGCGTATCTGTTGTTACAACTGGTGCAGGAAGTCCAGGAAAGTATATGGAAAAATGGAAAGCTCATGGAATAAAGGTTATACCAGTAGTAGCTTCTGTAGCACTAGCTAAAAGAATGGAAAAGTCAGGAGCTGATGCAATTATTGCAGAAGGTACTGAATCAGGTGGGCATGTAGGTCAGTTAACTACTATGACATTAGTACCACAAGTTGTTGATGCTGTAAGCGTACCAGTTATAGCAGCTGGAGGAATAGGTGATGGTAGAGGAGTAGCTGCATCATTTATGCTAGGCGCTGAAGGAATTCAAGTTGGAACAAGATTCTTAGTGGCAAAAGAATGTACAATACATCAAAATTATAAAGATAAAGTACTAAAAGCCAATGATATAGATACAGAAGTAACAGGAAGACCAACAGGTCACCCAGTTAGAGTTCTAAGAAATAAGCTTGCAAGAACTTATCTTAAGTTAGAAAAAGAAGGAGCATCTGCTGAAGAATTAGAAAAGCTTGGAATTGGTGCGCTTAAAAAGGCTGTTGTAGATGGTGATGTGGATAATGGATCACTTATGTCAGGTCAAATAGCAGGACTTATTTGCAAGGAACAATCATGTAAGGAAATGATTGAAGAATTATTTACAGAAGCAAATGAAATATTTAAGCGTTTTGGAGGGAATCATGAATAGTAGTAAAACTGCATTTCTTTTTCCAGGCCAAGGAGTTCAAACTATTGGAATGGCAAAAGAACTTTGCGAGAATATACCAGAATGTAAAGAAATATTAGATCGTAGTGAAGAAATTTTAAATATGCCTATCAAGAAAATGATGTTCGAAGGGCCAGAAGAAATTTTAACAGCAACAGAAAATGCACAACCAACAATCCTTGTTGCATCACTTATCGCGTTAAAAGCATTAGAGATAAATGGTATTGAAGCAGATTATGCAGCAGGCCTTAGCTTAGGAGAATATGCAGCGCTAATATACGGGGGAGCACTTTCTTTAGAAGAAGGATTACTTCTTATAAAAGAAAGAGGAAGAATAATGGGTAGTGCGCTACCAGAAGGTCTTGGAAAAATGGCTGCTGTGTTAAAATTAAATGATGAAAAGATACAAGAGTTATTAACTAGAGCAGGTGAATTTGGAATAGTTGAAGGGGCTAACTTTAACTGCCCAGGTCAAGTGGTTATTTCAGGAGAAAACAAAGCAATAGATGAAGCTGTAAAAATTGCAAAAGAATTAGGAGGCCTTGGAATTCCACTAAAGGTTAGTGGACCATTTCATAGTTCCCTTCTTGAGCCTGCAAGTGAAGAATTCTTTAATACTATAAAAAATGTTGATATTAAAGAACTTAATAAAGTAGTTTATTCAAATGTTAAAGGGCTTCCTTATGAAAAAGAAGATGATGTTAAAGAATTACTAAAGAGACATATAAGAACATCAGTCCTTTTTGAAAAGACTATAAATCATATGATAGATAGCGGCGTTGATACATTCATAGAAGTAGGTCCTGGAAAAGCACTTAGAGGATTTGTTAAGAAAATAGATAAGAGTGCAAGTCTTTTAAATGTTGAGGATATGGATTCATTGAAAAATACAATTGAAAAAATTAATGGCTGATAGCTAGGTTGTTTATAGAATGCGAAATTCAATATTAATAATTGGATATTAATGCACAATTCACAATGCACAATGCACAATTGTGGAGAAAATCACTGCGTGATTTTAATAAATTTCTGAAAGAAATTTTATCCTTAATTGTGAATTGTGAACTGAGCATTGTGAATTAAAAAGGAGGATTTTATGCTAAAAGGAAAATGTGCAATTGTTACAGGCGCATCAAGAGGAATTGGAAAGGCAATAGCTTTAAAGCTTGCATCTCTTGGAGCTAATATAGTTTTAAATTATAGAAGTAATGAAAAAGAAGCATTAGAAGTTGAAAATGAAATAAAAGGCATGGGTGTAGAAACTTTATGTGTAAAAGGTGATATATCTAAGTCAGAAGAAGTTGATAATCTTATCAACTCTGCCAAAGAAAAATTTGGCACTATAGATATAATGGTAAATAATGCAGGAATCACAAAAGATGCATTAATAATCAGAATGAAAGAAGAAGATTTTGATAATGTTATTGATGTTAATCTAAAAGGTGTGTTTAACTGCTTAAAAGCTATAACTCCAATTATGATGAAACAAAAACATGGAAAGATAATAAATCTTTCATCAGTAGTTGGAATTACTGGAAATGCAGGTCAAGTAAATTATTCTGCGTCTAAAGCAGGAGTAATTGGAATGACAAAATCATTAGCTAGAGAAGTTGGTTCAAGAGGAATCACTGTAAATGCAGTAGCACCAGGATATATCGAAACAGATATGACAGAAGCTCTAGCAGATAAATACAAAGAAGAGATGAAGAAGACTATACCGCTTAAGAGATTAGGAAAAGCAAGTGATGTAGCAAATGTTGTAGCTTTCCTTGCAAGTGAAAGTGCAGATTATGTTACAGGGCAAGTTATCCAGGTTGACGGTGGAATGTTAATGTAATGGAGGAAGTTTGATTTATGGAAAGAAGAGTAGTAATTACGGGGATGGGAGCTCTAACTCCGATAGGAAATGATGTAAGTACGTTTTGGGATAATGCAAAAAGCGGAAAGCTAGGAATAGATTATATAACTTTAGTTGATAAAGATTTAGTAGATGTAAAAATAGCAGCAGAAGTTAAGGGCTTTGATCCAGATACTTTAATAGGTAAGAAAGAAGCAAAGAGATTAGATAGATTTGCTCAATTTGCTTTGGTTGCATCAGATGAAGCAATAAAGAATTCAGGAATAGATTTAGAAAAAGAAAATCTAGAAAGATTTGGAGTAATGCTTGGATCTGGTATAGGTGGATTTGAAACTATTGAAACTGAATGTACTAAAATTGCAACTGGAAAGTCTAAAAGAGTATCTCCATTTTTCGTTCCTATGACAATAATAAATTTAGGTGCAGGAAATGTAGCTATTAAATATGGATTAAGAGGACCATGTACATCAGCAGTAACTGCTTGTGCAACAGGAACAAACAATATTGGTGATGCATTTAGAACAATAAAACATGGTTATGCAGATGTAATGCTTGCAGGTGGAGCAGAAGCACCTATAACTAGACTTGGAGTTACTGGATTCCATAGTATGAAGGCATTAAATTCAGGAAATGATCCAGAAAGAGCTTCTATCCCTTTCGATAAGGAAAGAGGTGGATTTGTAATGGGAGAAGGTGCAGGAGTTGTAATTCTTGAATCTTTAGAACATGCTGAAGCTAGAGGTGCAAACATCATAGCTGAAGTTGTAGGATATGGATCAACTTGTGATGCATATCATATCACATCTCCAGATCCAGAAGGAGCAGGAGCTTCAAGAGCTATGGCTGATGCGTTGCAAGAGGCAGGAATTAAACCAGAACAAGTTTCTTATATAAATGCTCATGGAACTTCAACAGAATTAAATGATAAATTTGAAACAGCAGCTATTAAAAAGGCGTTTGGAGAAGATGCATACAAAGTTCCGATATCTTCAACAAAATCTATGACAGGTCATCTTTTAGGAGCAGCAGGAGCAATAGAAGCAATAATATGTGCAAAGGCTCTTGAAGAAGGATTTATCCCGCCAACAATCGGATATAAAACAAAAGATGAAGAATTAGATTTAGATTATGTGCCTAACGTTGGAAGAAAGCAAGATTTAGAATATGCACTTACTAACTCTTTAGGCTTTGGTGGACATAATGCCACTTTACTTTTGAAAAAGTGGAAATAATAAAGATATATTTGGTAAAATAAAAAGTGTTACATATATTTTATGCCAGAAAAGTTAAATGCAGTTAATAAGAAATATTAACTTTATGAATGTGACTTAGTACGGCATAAAATATATAAATAATATTTTTGAATAAGATATATATATACATTGCAAAAAATAATTCCTAAGAATAATTCTAAAAATATTACAAGAATTTCATACGTAATTGTGAATTAAAAATTGAGCAGTGTGAATTGTGCATTGTGAAATGATAATTGTGCATTGGGAATTGAAATGTGAATTGATAATTGAGCATTGTGCATTAAGCTGTGAATTGTGAATTGTGAATTGTGCATTGTGAAATGATAATTGTGCATTGGGAATTGAAATGTGAATTGATAATTGAGCATTGTGCATTAAGCTGTGAATTGTGAATTGTGCATTGAATTATGAATTGAGCATTGTGAAATGTAAATTGATAATTGTTCATTAAGTTGTGAATTGTGCATTGTGAATTGTGAATTAAATTATGAATTGTGCATTGAATTATGAATTGAGCATTGTGAAATGTAAATTGATAATTGTTCATTAAGTTGTGAATTGTGCATTGTGCATTGTGAATTAAATTATGAATTGTGAGTTGCAACATATATAAGAGGAGGATATTTTTATGGACTTTGAAAAAATTAAAGAGCTTGTTAAATTGGTTGACTCTTCAAGTTTAGCCTTTTTTGAGCTTCAAAGTGGAAATGATCATATAAAGATGGATAAATCATTAACTAGAGGATTAGCTGATAATGGCTCAGGAAATTATGCTCCAGCTGTAAATAATCAGGTTAACACTGCTGCTAGTTCACTTAGTTCAGTAGAAAGATCAGAAAATCATATAGTGGAGAAAGAAGAAGTAAAGGCTGCTGAAAAAGAAGTAGTTATAGACGATAAGGATGTAAGTATTATAACTTCTCCTATGGTTGGAACATTTTACTCTTCAGCATCACCAGAAAGCTCACCTTTCGTAGAAGTTGGCGGTACAGTTTCTAAGGGAAAGGTTATTTGCATTATAGAAGCTATGAAACTTATGAATGAAATCGAAAGCGAATATAATGGAGTAATAGTAGAACGCTTAGCTAATGACGGAGATATGGTAGAATATGGCCAGCCACTATTTAAGGTTAAGGGGGAATAATTAATGCTTAACATAAATGAAATAAAAAAAATTATACCACATAGATACCCAATGCTTTTAATAGATAGAGTAACTGAAATGGAAATAGAAGAAAAACAATTTGTAAGAGGATATAAAAATGTTTCTGCAAATGAAGCATTCTTTCAAGGGCATTATCCAGAAGAACCAATTATGCCAGGAGTACTTCAAGTTGAAGCTTTAGCTCAAACAGGAACAGTTGCTATTCTTTCAATGGAAAGATTTAAAGGTAAGACTCCATTATTTGCAGGTATCAATAAAGTTAGATTTAAAGGAAAAGTTGTACCTGGAGATAAGCTTGATTTATATTGTGAAATTATTAAGATTAAAGGACCTATAGGTATTGGAAAAGGGATTGCCTCAGTAGATGGAAAAACAGTTTGTGAAGCTGAAATACTTTTTGCGTTGCAGTAGGATAGGTGATAAAAATGTTAAAGAAAGTGCTAATTGCCAACAGAGGAGAAATTGCAGTTAGAATAATTAGAGCTTGTAGAGAAATGGGAATAAGTACAGTAGCTGTTTATTCAGAAATAGATAAAGAAGCACTTCATACTCAACTTGCAGATGAAGCTGTATGTATTGGTTCTGCAATGCCTAAAGATAGTTATTTAAACATAACAAACATTCTAAGTGCATGTGTTTTAACTGGAGCTGA
>Ga0183101_1000365_pt2 | contig 42479 bp, 37 predicted proteins | sample Biomet3_FD_127790 | JGI IMG/M metagenome (GOLD analysis project Ga0183101, IMG submission 127790) | Microbial communities from bioreactor (seeded with sewage sludge) at LBNL, California, USA - Biofuel metagenome 3 | ecosystem: Engineered > Bioreactor > Anaerobic > Unclassified ... | reverse complement strand
GCAACTCCATCTTTTAATATTATTATTTTTGAATCCTGTCCCCCTATTTCTAAAATTGTCTTAACATCGTTATCTATAGCAAGTGCAGCACATGCGTGAGCTGTTATCTCATTTTTTACTGCATCTGCTCCAAGGATAGAGGATGCAATTTGCCTTCCACTACCTGTAGTACCAACAGCTTTGATTTGTTCATCCTCATATTTCTCTTTCAAGATTTTAAACCCCTGTTGGATCGCATTTATTGGCTTTCCTTTTGTTCTTAAATATAGTTTATCTACGACATTCAGATTATTATCTAAAAGAACAATGTCAGTACTTACTGAGCCAACATCAACACCTAAATAATACATTTTTGCTTTCTCCTTTCCAATAGATCTAGGAATGCTTCTATTCTTGTAATATATCCTGTTTCACCCGTCATTTCGTCAACTACAAGAGTTAAAATAGGGAAATTCTTATCTTTAGATATGGAAGGAAGCACAGCTTTGCAAACAATTTCTGGCATACATCCCATAGGGAATATTTGTATGGCACCATCAAAGCCATCATGTGCCGCCATTACTGCTTCTCCAATGCATTCTCGTGCGTGTCCTCCAATATATAATGGAAGATATTCTTTAGAAGCTTTTCGTATGTCTAAAGAATTCATTCCAACAACTGACATAATAGAGTTTTTAGCCCACCAACTTGGCGTAAGTTTTCTTTGGGTTGAAACTCCATATTCCATAAGTTTATCCTCAATAAAAAGGTTCGAAAATGGCTCTATTATTGTATAGATTTCTCCTATTATTGCTACTTTTATTGGATTCCTATCACTACATACCTCTAGGGAATCTAGTCTTTTATCATATTTGTTTAGTATTTTTATCATATCATTAGGACTATTACTATTTTCGGCATCAATTTTACAATTGCTTAAGAGTTTTTTACATTCATTTTTATTTTTTTCATACCCTGCTAAGTAATGTGCTTTTGCCTCTATTTTATCTATTAGATTTAAAACTTTAAATCCTATGCGTAATGCATTTAGCTTTTGCGGCATATTTTTATCGCTGCTAGATGAGATGGAAGATATCCTATTTAGAAATTCTTTTGGGCCTATTTCTGACGGTTTATCTAATACAATAAAATTTAAATTATGTCCTAATTTTTTTAGAGTGTTTATTTGGAGTTCGCAATATTCTCCATATCTGCAAGGTCCGCAGCTTCCAGTAATTATTATTGTATCTGCGCCTTGTTCGATTCCCTGTATGTAATTTCCCATCATAAGTTTAAATGGGAGGCACATATCATCTGGAGAATACATAGATCCTATTTCTAATGATTTTTTACTATTGAATTCCGGAATTATATAGTCTATACCAAGAGTATCAAACACTGCTTTAGTAACCAGATATGTATTTCCTAAATGAGGCGTCATAATTTTCATAACATTACTTCCTTTCTAACATGTCGACAAAGGCTTCTATTCTTGTGTCAAATCCAGATTCTCCAGTATGTTCATCAACTTTTAATACTAAGAAAGGAAAATCTTTCACTTTTTGTTTTATAAGATCTATAACAACAGAATCAATACCACAAGCAAACGAAGATATGTATACTATACCGTTAATTTTTTTATTTTCTGCTAAGTATGTAGATGCCCCATAAGCATTTTTTGCAAATGTCCAGAAAGGTCTTTTAAATAATTCAGTTGTTTTGTCAGCAATAGAGGCTTCGTCTATAAATTCTTCCGTTATAATACCAACACCTAATTTATTTAATTTTTTCACTAAATTCATATTCACAAATTTATCATAAATATTGTAAGGATGGCCAATTAGAGCTATATTTAATTTATATCCATCGCTTTTAATTCCTATTTCATATTCATCTTGTGCTATTAAAGCTTTATCATAAGCATCCCGAATTCTTTTTTTGTTTGTTGTTATTAGGCTTCCAGTTGAAACTATCCATTTATATAATTTTTCTTTTGACGTTGCATAAATAGGAACCATAGTAACTTTTGGCATATTGGGAATGCTATTTATGATCATTTCAGGTAAGCCGCAAAATTTTGGACAGATAAATTCATGTTCACTTAATTGCATAATTCTAGGGATAACCATTAAATCACAGTTATCTTTTATTGCATTTACATGACCGTGAAAAATTTTAATAGGCAAACATGCTTCATTTACACAATTCTTTACACCTTCATCTAATATTGTTTTGTTTGTATCTGGTGATCTAACAATATCTGCACCAAGTTCAGAAAAGAACTTCTCAAGGAAAGCAGAATATTTGTAATTTAATAGTCCATTTGGAATTCCAACCTTCATATACATTTCACTCCTATAAAATTCATGCTCATTATTATATTTTTTTCAAAATTACTAGAATTATTCATAAAAATTGGATTAATTTATGTTTTACTTTAAAGTTTTACATTAAATCGTTAAAATACCATTTCATCTAATATTAAAAATAACAAAGTGTTTTTTTATCCTATATATAGAAATCATTGTGGATGATACTTTTTTATAGTATACTTACTTGGAAATTTATATATTTTTAAGGGATCTATAATAACTTTTGAGTTCTTGACCTCTTAAGTCCATATTTTAAGATCTATGTACAAGGAAGGAAATGACATAAATATGAAAAATAAATCACATATAATTCCATACTTTACTGCTATAATAACTAATTTTATTTTTGGATTAAGCTTCTTGTTTTCGAAACAAGCATTAAGTGTAGCTACACCTATGGAATTGCTTTCGTTTAGATTCTTAGCAGCTTTGCTAATAATGACAATTTTAATATTTTTAAAAGTAATAAAGGTAAATTATAAAAATAAGCCTATGAAATGGCTTGTTATTTTGGCTGTTATAGAGCCCATAGTTTACTTTATCTTTGAAACTTATGGAATTAAGAAAACATCTTCGTCTTTAGGTGGACTTATGATTGCTCTTATACCTATAGTTGTAACAGTTTTAGCTGTATATCTATTAAAAGAAAAACCATCTGTAAAGCAAGTTATAAGTATAATACTTTCTGTATCAGGTGTAGTACTTATAATTCTTATGGAAAACTCTAACGATGCAGGAGGGAGCACTCTATTAGGAATTATCCTTCTAGGAGGAGCCGTGTTTTCAGCCGCATTATTTAATATAATAGCAAGAAAAATATCACAACAATTTACAGCGATTGAAGTAACATACTTTATGATGCTTGTCGGAGCTATATTTTTTAATATCGTTTCAATTACTAATCACGTAATAAATGGAAATTTATCAGAATATTTTCTACCATTAAGAAGCATAAATTTTATAGTATCTATATTATATCTTGGAATATTATCTTCAGTTGTAGCATATTTTTTGGCTAATTATACGCTTTCTAAAATGGAAGCATCTAGATCAGCCGTATTTGCTAATATATCAACTATAGTATCTATCGGAGCTGGTGTGCTCGTATTACATGAAAACTTCCAATTATACCATGTAATAGGATCAGTGATGATTCTAGTGGGTGTATGGGGAACAAATTATTATCAAAAAAAGCTTGATTTAGAAGAGTTTACACCAACTGTTGGTTCTTTTGAACAATAAGCTATATGAATGCATTAGTCTTCTTTCTAATGCATTAAAGTTAAAATTTTCAAATTCTTCTTTAATTATGTAAACTATTCTGGTAATATTTACTATAGAGGGGGGATGAGAAAGTTGGATAATTTTAAGGTGAAATTAGTTACTTTCGTACTTGGTTTTGCAATAGTGTCAAGTTTGGCTCCAGCAATACGTGTACAAGCATCAACATTAACACAAAGCACTTTAAGCAACCAGGCAATGACCGCTATAGCTAACCTTGATAAAAAGAAAAAGACAATAGTGGTTGATCCAGGTCATAACTACGGTGGTGATCTAGGAGCTGCATCTACAATTAAAGGCATAACGTATAAAGAAGTAGATTTAAATATGCAGGTTGCATCTAAGTTAAAAACGGAATTAGAGAAAAGAGGATATAATGTTGTAATGACTAGATATCCTAAGGAAGTACAAACGATAGGGACCAATCAGAGTCTTAAAGATAGAATTACAATTGCCAATACAGCAAATGCAAGTTTATTTGTAAGTATACACCATAATGCTGTAAAGGATGCTCCAGATGCAAAAGGGGTAGAAGTTTATTATAGTTCGGCAGAGCAAAGTCAAAGTTTTAAAGGTGGGGTATCTCCTAACAAGTTAACGATAAGTAAGAACGTAGCAACAGTTATTGATAAAAACATTGTTAAGAATTTTAATTTTAATGATAGAGGTGCAAAGGATAGCAGACTATTCATAAAAAGCACAAATATGCCATCAATAATTGTGGAAGCAGGATTTATAACTAACGAGGAAGAGGCGAAAAGGTGCTCGGACCCAGTGAGTCAGCAAAAATTAGCAGAAAACATTGCTGAATCTATAAAAACTGTTATATAAATATAATAATGCAAATAAAGAACATGTTTTGGTATTAAGTTGATAAATACTTATATGAAACATGTTCTTTTTAATGTGAATAAACTAATATATAGTTTTTAGATATATTGTTGTAATTTTATTTTGAATTATAAATGAAGATATTCTATAATTAAGCTTCATTCGCAGAATATAAAAGATCATTTAGCATTTTTTCGGTGAATGTTCCATTACTTAAGGTAGTGAATCTTCCTATAGGAATATTTTTAAAGTAATTTATAAGCTTTTCTTGCGCATTTGTATCAGAAGTTATGGATTGAGCAGCGCTGCTTAATAAAGGTTCTACAATTGCCTTAGTTTTTGGATTAATGAGAAAATCTTGTGCGAGTGTATCTCTAGTATAATTAGTCTTAGGTAGATATGGTGACTGAACATAAATGTTTTTAGATAAAGGAAGATCTCTAGAAGATTTACCAATTAAAATTTCATAAGGACCGCTTTCAATTACCCAGCTATTTGTGTTTATATCATAGTGAGAAAAATCTTTTGTATCAATCAAAAAACTCACCTCTTTTTCTTCATCTGGAAAAAGAGATACTTTTGTAAAGGCTTTTAATTCTTTTTCAGGTCTTAAAATGTTACTATCAGTATTCTTTATATATAACTGTACAATTTCTTTACCAAAATATTTTCCAGTATTTTTTACTTTAAGTTTAATTTCTAATGTATCATTATCAGTTAATATATCTTTATCAAGAGTTAAGTTGCTATATTTAAAAGTAGTATAGGACAATCCGAATCCAAAAGGAAATTCAACATTTATATTTTTTTTATCATAATATCTATAGCCTACAAAAGGCCCTTCTTTATACTGTAAATTATTTTCTGAATCTATATAATCTAAATATGTTGGAGTGTCTGACAATTGTATAGGGAAAGTAGTTGGTAATTTACCGGATGGATTAGCGATACCAAATAGGATTTCTGCAAGAGCACCTCCACCTGCTTGTCCTAGAAGCCAGGTTTCTAAAATAGAATCAGCATATTTGGCCCAAGATGATATAGTAACTGGAGATCCATTGCTAAGTACTACAATTAAATTTTTCTGGACTTTACCTATTTCCTTAATTAATTTCACTTGATCAGTGGGGAGATCTAGGTTTACATTGTCAGCATATTCTTTATCATAGTATTGTGGAGTTCCTACAAATAATATAACTATATCCGCGGTACATGCAGTTTTTCTTGCATCTGCAAGAAGTGTGTTATTATCATCTTCTGAATTTTTAGAAGTATTATAACCTTTTTCATAATATATTTTGACGGAACTTCCGACGAGTTTTACTATTTCATCATAGGCATTTTCAAACATTATAGGTATGACATTAGAATTACCATCACCTTGACATCTTGTTTCTTTTGCATATTTTCCAATTATGGCTAATTTCCTATTTTTCAACCTATCTTTTTTTAAAGGTAAAAGATTACGTTTATTTTTCAAAAGGACAATGCTATCTTCAGCAACTTCTCTTGCTAAATCATTATGCTTTTCTTTGTCATAAATAGTGCATTCACATTCTTTTACAGGTTTAATAACTTTAGATATAGTATTTAATATATTTTCAATAGCATTATCAAGGATTGATGAATCTAAAGTACCACTAAGTACAGCTTCTATAATTTGTTTTGTATTATTAAGTGAGTTTGGAAATTCTAAGTCTAATCCAGCCTGTAATGAATTTATTATTGAATTTACTGCATATAAGTCTGATAAAACCAATCCGTCAAAATTCCATCTATTTCTTAAAATATCGATTAACAAATAGTCATTTTCGGTACAAGGTATTCCATTTATTTTATTGTAAGCAACCATTACAGCGAAGGGATTAGAATTTTTTATTACCCGTTCAAAGTTTGATAAATAAATTTCATTTAAAGTTTGTTCATCAATTATGTTATTAATATTTTGTCTATGTGATTCCTGGTTATTTCCAATGTAATATTTAACACATGCGCCAATGCCCTCACTTTGGATTCCATTTATAAAAGCTGCACCCATTTCACCACTTAGAACTGGATCTTCTGAAAAATATTGAAAATTTCTTCCGCTTAATGGAGAACGTTGAATATTTACAGCAGGACCAAAGAGAATATTAACATTTTCAGCTAAGCATTCTTCACCAATAGCTTTTCCGACAGAATAAGCAAGATTAACATCCCAAGTTGCGGCCAAGGCAGTAGGCGTAGGAAAACATGTAGTTGGAACAGGGTCATAAAAATCACAGTCTATTTTTGATAATCCATAGGGACCATTCGCAAAAGTTATTGAAGGAATTCCGAATCTTTCAATTTCTTTAGTTTCCCAAAGGTTTTTTCCAGAACAGAGAGAGGCTTTCTCTTCTAAGGTCATTTCATTGATTAATTTCTTTATATCCACTCAGATACCACCTTATCTTTCTTAATAGTATTAATTTATACATTTGAAATTAAATTGCAACATATTTTAAGGAAAATTTAGCTCTCATTATTATATATTTAAAGTAAATAATATATATTACCTTTAACTTTTTTTTGTTATTAATGTATGATATAGTTGTGAATGTAATTGTTTTTTAAGGAGGTAAGAATGGAAAAGAAGGCAGTTTTTTTTGATATAGATGGGACACTATATAATCATGAAGTTGGTGTGCCAAAGAGTACAATAAAAGGTATTAGGCAGCTAAGGGAGAATGGTCATCTTGCTTTTATATCAACTGGAAGGGCAAGAGCAATGATTTCACAAGATCTAATTGATATTGGGTTTGATGGAATACTCGCATCTTGTGGTTGTTATGTAGAATATGATGGAAACGTAGTTTATAACATAGATTTGGAAAAGCAAATAGCGGATAATGCAATAAGTGCTTTAAAAAATAATAAAGTATTTTGCATTCTAGAAGGACAAGATTATTTATATATGGATGAGGAGGAATTTATCGATGATAAAAGATCTTCAATAATGATGTTTAAAAATAAATATAGGGAAAAAATAAAGCCAATAACAGGAAATGAACATAGTTTCAATAAAATTACATGCAGAACATATGAGAATAGTAATTTTAAAGAAGCATATTCAATAATAGAAAAGGATTTTGACTGCATATGTCATAGTTCAGAATTTATTGAATTAGTACCAAAAGGATTTTCTAAGGTAAAGGGAATAGAGGCGATTATAGAGGGTTTAGAAATTGATATTGAAAATACATATGCATTTGGTGATAGTTTAAATGATATAGATATGCTAACATATGTTAAATATGGAGTTGCAATGGGAAACAGTAGTCCTGAGATTCTTGATGTTGTAAAATATAAAACAGATAATATTGAAAATGATGGTATTTATAAAGGATTAAAACAGTTTAAATTAATATAGCAATATAATTAATAACTGAGTATGATATTGAAATCATGGCACTAGTAATTTTAGCAGTACTAATATAAATTATATATTTTTCAATGTATATATATTGCAAAAATAATTCTTCATCATAATTCTAAAAATATTAAAAGAATTTTAGCTGTAATTGTGAAATGTGCATTGTGAATTACAACATATATATAAATTTATTTAGAATTAAAATATAAGTAAAATTAGTTGAGAGTTATCAGCCAAATATAAACAACTATCCAATTAGAGGGCAATTGGATAGTTGTTTTATTATTTATACTGGCTTATTTTACACTTTATGTTTGATTTGATAAAAAATAATATTATGCTAAAAAAATGTTGTAAATATGAAACATTGGTATAGTAAGAATATACAAATATGCTTAATTTTTAGAACAAACAGACAGAATAATACAAGCATTGACTTTTAAAGATAAATCATTTAAATTATAATCAGATAGTTGTTTACATAATACAACCAATTTATGCAAGTATTTCACCTATAAACGTTTGCAAATAAAATATGCTTGCAATTATTTTTAATATAATTTATAAAAGGCTATTATTTAAATGGATTGGAAGGATTTTGTAGTAATATAGATTGAAATATTATTATCTTAATGAAGTTATGATGAAACTGGAGGGGATTATTTATGAAAAGAATACTTGTAGTTGATGATGCTGCATTTATGAGGTTATCTTTAAAAACAATGCTTGAAAAAAATGGTTATGAAGTTGTTGGAGAAGCAGAAAATGGTCGTAAAGCTGTTGAAATGTATAAAATGCTAAACCCTGAACTTGTGACAATGGATATTACGATGCCTGATATGGATGGCATTGAGGCATTAACTGAAATAATGAAATTTGATTCAAAGGCTAAGGTAATTATGTTAAGTGCTATGGGGCAAGAAACCAAAATTAGGGAAGCTGTAATTCAAGGTGCTAAAGGTTTCGTAGTAAAACCATTTAAAGAAGATTATCTTGTTAAAGCATTAAGCAAGTTTTAAGAGTGTTTACTAAGGAGGACAAGCATGGATACTAGAGAACCGATGCTAGAAATGTTTATATTCGAAACATTTGATATGATAGAACAACTTCAGCAACTCATTATTGATAGTGAAAAGAATAAGAGACTAGAAACAGAAGCTATAAATGAAATATTTAGAATAATGCACACAATTAAAGGTTCTTCTGGGATGATGATGTTTGATAACATTTCTAATCTTTCTCACACTATAGAAGATTTATTCTATTTTATTAGAGAATCAAAGCCAGGGAAAATAGATTATTCAAAACTTACAGATTTAGTTTTAGAAGGAAGCGATTTAATAAAAATAGAAACAGAAAAAATAAATAATAATAAAGACACAGATGGAGATTTTACTTTATTTATAGAGAAAGTTAAGGGGTTTTTAAAACTCCTTAAAACATACGATGAAAATTCAGAAGATTCGGGAAATGGCGGGTCAGATGAATTAGTAAGTGAGGAAGATGTAGAACAAAAATATTACTTAAGCACTGATAGGGTAAATTCGAACCTTAATTTATTTAGTGCTACTTTGTTTTTTGATGAAGAATGTGATATGGAGAATATAAGATGCTTTACTGTTGTGCATCAGCTTAAAGAGATTTCTGAAGTTTCATATTATTATCCTGAAGATATTATTGAAAATAATGATACGTGTGAAATTATAAAGAAGCAGGGATTTAAAATATTTTTCAAGACAAATCAAAGTATTGAGGATATTAGAACACTTTTGATGGAAAATGCTTTTTTGAATAATGTTGATATAAACAAATTTTATAGTGAAATTGAATTCAGTGAGCAATTTAGTAAGAAGAACGAAAAACCACAAGAGGATATTATAAAGTCAATTAATAATATAGTTAATGATACAAATGACAATGAGAAAGTAGCTTCTAAAAGCTTATCGTATAAACAAAGTTTAATTAGCGTAGATGTAAATAAATTAGATAAGTTAATGGATTTAGTAGGAGAATTAGTTATTTCAGAAGCGATGGTAACTAAAAATCCAGAAATATCTGAATTGCAATTGGATAGTTTTAATAAGGCAGCGAGGCAGCATAGAAAAAGGCTTTCTGATCTTCAAGATGTTGTTATGTCAATAAGAATGGTATCACTTGCCCCGACATTAACTAAAATGAATAGAATAGTTAGAGATATGTGTAAGAAATTGAATAAGGAAGTAGAACTTGAAATAATAGGACAAGAGACAGAAGTAGATAAAAATATAATTGAGCATATAGGCGATCCATTAATGCATATAGTAAGAAATTCAATGGACCATGGAATAGAAACCAAGGAAGAGAGGTTAGCAAATGGGAAACCTTCAATTGGAAAAATAACTATTGAGGCTAAAAACACTGGTGGAGAAGTTTGGATTATTATAAAAGATAATGGTAAAGGCCTTAATAAAGATAAGATATTAAAAAAGGCAAAAGATAATGGACTACTAAAAGTAAAGGAAAACGATTTGACAGATAGAGAGATATATTCAATGATTTTTCTACCTGGTTTCTCAACCAACGAAAATGTTACAGAATTTTCAGGACGTGGGGTTGGAATGGATGTGGTTACAAAGGAGATTGAAAAAATCAGGGGGATTGTGACAGTCGATAGTATACCTGGTGAAGAAACAACAACTTCTATAAAAATTCCATTAACTCTTGCGATTATTGATGGGATGACAATAAAGGTAGGAAAATCAGTTTTTACTATTCCTGTTACTTCAATAAGGCAATCATTCATTATAAAAAAGGAAGATATTATAAGAGATATAGATAATAATGAAATGATATTAATAAGAGGAGAATGCTATTCTATATTAAAGATTCATGAGTTCTATAATATAAAAACTAATGTAGTAAATATAGAAGATGGTATTGTAATTATGGTTGAAGATCAAGGTAAAGCAAAATGTATTTTCGCAGATGAACTTATTGGAGAGCAACAAGTTGTTATTAAGGCACTTCCAGAATATATAAAAAAGGTGAAAGCAATAAGTGGTTGTTCATTATTGGGAGATGCAACTATAAGCTTAATATTAGATATATCTGAAATTGTTAACTTATAAAATTGCGTTATGGGAGGATTAGAATGTCAGAGTTAGTGGATGTAATGATTGAAAATGAAGAAGATACTCAAAAGGATAAATATCTAATATTTTCGATCGGTCAAGAGTGCTATGGAATTGATATTAAATATGTAATAGAAATAATAGGAGTTGAGCCAATAACAGAGGTGCCGGAATTACCTAAGTATATTAAAGGTGTAATAAATCTAAGAGGAAAAATAATACCAGTGATGGATGTCAGGATTAAACTGAAAAAAGAGGAAAAAGAATATGACGATAGGACATGCATTATTGTAGTTGAAATTGAAAATATAGATATCGGTTTAATAATAGATAAAGTTATAGAGGTTGCCAATATTGATGAAAGTAATATTTCTCCTCCTCCAAAAGTAAATTTAGAGAAGCACAATTCAAATAGTTATATAAAGGGTATTGGAAAGATTCAGAATGAAGTAAGGCTTCTTATAGATTGTAATAGGCTTTTAGAAGATGATGAAATAGAAGAATTAAAGAATGGAGAAAATTAATAATTGTAAGAGCATATTAAGTAAGTTTAAATCAAATTACGTTCAGATAAAATTTGAAGAAGATGAGAGGTAAAGAATATGAAGTGGTTTTTGAATTTAAAGATAAGGAGTAAAATTTTAACGGCGTTTTTAGGAATTGTTATATTAATGGGAATTGTAGGATCGGTGGGGATTTTTAATTTACAAAAAATCAGTAAATTAGATAGCGATCTATATGAAGACAACACAAAAGCTATTAGTTTTGCCAGTACTATACAGGTAAATTTACAAAAAAATAAAGTATTGTGTAGAACTTTGTTAATTGAAACTGATACATATAAAAATAATGAAAGTAAGAATATAATATCTAAAAATGATGAAGAAATAGATAAAGCTATGGAAGAGCTTAAGCTCACCCTTAAAGATCAAGAATTAGTTAATGAATATAATAATTTAAAAGTAAATATGGATAAATACAGACCACTTAGAGATAAATTTATTGATTTAGCGTTGCAAAATAAAGATACAGAGGCTGTAGGTATCATGAATGGTGATGCAGGCATATTCTCTAGTAATATTGATAATTCAGCTACCAAACTTATTGAGCTAAAAGAAGCAGAAGGTAAAGTGAAGGCTGACATTAATTCAAAAGCTGCGAGTAGTGCAATTATTATAATGCTTGTAGTAATTTCTATGGGAATAGTTATTGCCTTAGTATTTGGAATTATAATATCTGGATTAATTAGTAGACCGATAAATAAAGTATTAACTATTCTTGGTGAAATGAGTAAAGGGCATCTTGGTGAAAGAGTGGACATATCAACTAACGATGAAATAGGACAAATGGCTAAGGTTATGGACTCGTTTTCTAACACATTACAGAATGATGTTATAGGGGCTATGAATAAAATAGCTAAAGGTAACATGGATATTAATATAGTTGCGAAAGATGAAAAAGATGAAATAGCTCCTGCATTAAATAAGGTTGTAGAAAATGTAAGGATGCTAGTGACAGATGTAAATATGTTATCAAATTCGGCAATAGAAGGAAAGTTTGAAACAAGAGCTGATGCAGGAAAACATGAAGGAGATTTCAGAAAAGTAATAGATGGAGTAAATGGAACTTTAGATACTGTAGTAGATAAGGCTGTTTGGTATGAGGCTATTATAGATGCTATACCTTTCCCAATTCATGTTACAGACAATGATATGAATTGGACGTATATGAACAAGTCATTTGAAAATTTAATGATTAATCAAGGTGTCATTAGAGATCGAAAATCTGGTTACGGGTTGGCGTGTAGTCATGCGGGGGCTAATATATGTAATACTGAAAAATGTGGTATAAAACAGCTACATAAGGGAAAATCAGAAAGTTTCTTTGAATGGTGTGGCATGAGCAATAAGCAAGATACGTCTTACTTAAAGAATAAAAATGGTGAGAATGTAGGATATGTGGAAGTTGTAACTGATTTAACACCTATTATTAGGGTAAGCGATTATACAAAGGGTGAAGTTAAGAGACTTGAGGGAAATCTAAAGCTTTTGGCATGTGGAAATACTAATTTTGACTTAAAAATTAAAGAAGCAGATCAATTTACTAATGAAGTTAGCAGACAATTTGAAGGAATATCTAATAGTTTAAAAGATGTTAAGAGTGCAATAGATAATCTTATATTTGATGCTAAAATGCTGTCAAATGCTGCGATAGAAGTAAAATTAGATATAAGAGCAGATGAAACAAAACACAGTGGAGACTTTAAACAGGTTGTAGAGGGTGTAAATCAATTGATTGGAGCTATGGTAGAACCAATTAAGGAAGTTACAAGTGTTATGAGTGAAATATCTAAAGGGAACCTTGATGTTCCAGTAAGTGAAAATTATAAAGGGGAGTTTGGAATTCTAGCTAAAGCTGTTAATGAGACTGAAAATGGATTAAAACGTGTTGTTGGAGAGATTTCTGATATAATAGGAAAAATTTCACAAGGTAATCTCAATATTGAAAATGCAAAAGAGTTTCATGGTAATTTTAATAGCATATCAATTTCTCTAAATACAATAATAGATTCATTAAATTCAGTTCTTAGTGAAATAAATAATGTGTCAGAACAAGTTTATACAGGTGCGAGTCAGGTTTCAGACGGTAGCCAGTTATTATCACAGGGAGCTACAGAGCAAGCAAGTGCGATAGAACAATTGACATCGTCAATAACCGAAATTGCAGCACAAACTAAGGAAAATGCTTTTAATGCGAATCAGGCTAAGGAGTTAGCTCTTGAAGTAAAAGTAAATGCAGAACAAGGAAGTAGGCATATGAATGAAATGCTTAAATCTATGAGTGAAATAAATGAATCTTCAGCCAATATTTCTAAAATTATAAAGGTAATAGATGAAATAGCATTTCAGACCAATATACTTGCGCTAAATGCAGCAGTTGAGGCCGCAAGGGCAGGACAACATGGAAAAGGCTTTGCAGTAGTTGCTGAAGAAGTTAGGAATCTAGCAGCTAGGAGTGCAAATGCAGCGAAAGAAACAACAGCTCTTATTGAAGGTTCCATAAAGAAATCGGAAAATGGAACTGAAATTGCTAATAACACAGCAAAAGCTTTATACGAAATAGTTGATGGGGTATCTAAAGCAGCGACTCTCGTATCAGAAATAGCGGCATCTTCAGATGAACAGGCTACTGGAATATCACAAGTAAATTTAGGAATAGAGCAAGTATCACAAGTTGTTCAAACAAACTCAGCAACGGCGGAAGAAAGTGCGGCAGCTAGTGAGGAACTTTCAAGTCAATCAGAATTGCTTAAAGATTTAGTTTCTAGTTTTAAACTTAAAAATGATAGCTCGAGAGGAAGAGTAAGCAAAAATAGTAAGAACTATATATTGAGACAATCGTATGATATTGGAGACAACTCGCTAGATAAAGAAGTGGCAGTTACTTCAAATAAAAAAAGAATAAAACTAAGTGATAGTGAATTTGGTAAATACTAATCTACAAAGATAAAGGTAGGAAGAGAAAATTAAGAGAAATTTTTGTTTTGCTTCCTACCTTAATTATATAGAATGAGATAAGATAAGCGGTTTATTCCTCTAAAATAAGGATAGTATTAAAAGGAGTTAATATATCTAAAGGGAAAGGTTGGGGAATATTGTGGGGAATGAAAGAGAAAATGTGTATAAGTTTGACCGAGCACTGACAAAAGAAGAACTTTTCAAACTTAAAGAAGCAGCAGAGGCAGCCAATAGAGCTAAAAGTGAGTTTCTAGCAAATATGAGTCACGAAATAAGAACTCCATTGAATGGAATAATAGGTATGACAGATTTGACGCTTTCAACTAATCTTACAGAAGAGCAGAAAGAAAATCTGAGTATTGTAAAAAGTTGTGCTCATTCGTTATTATCATTAATAAATAATATTTTAGATTTGTCAAAAATTGAAGCAGAGAAAGTCTTGATTGAGAATGTGAATTTTAATATACAAGTTCTTATTAAAAATGTAATATATACTAACTTGCCAAAGGCTAATGAAAAGTATATACAACTTCACTATACGATTGATGAGAATATTCCGCAAGTTTTAGTTGGAGATGTATATAGACTTGAGCAAGTATTAAACAATTTAGTTTCTAATGCTGTAAAATTCACAGAATCTGGATTTGTAATTATAAAAGTAAGAAAGATAAACAAAAGTAAAAATGAATATGAAATTCAGTTTGTGGTCGAAGATGTAGGGATTGGAATTAGCAGAGATGAGATGCAACACCTTTTTAAGAGTTTTAGTCAGGTTGATGGATCTATAACAAGAAAATATGGAGGAACGGGACTTGGACTTTCTATCTCCAAAAAACTTGTAGAATTAATGGGTGGGAATATAGAAGTAGAGAGTGAAAAAGGAGTTGGAAGTAAATTTTACTTTGCCATTAAATTAGATAAGGCAATGGATGATATTGGAGAATTAGATCATCAAAAAATAAATGATGAAAATTCTAAGAGTGAAAAAATTCTCGTAGTAGAAGATGATAAGATCAATCAGATAGTGATTAAAAAAGTGTTGAAAGAGCTGGGATATATTAATATAAAGATTGCATCAAATGGAGTTGAAGCTTTGAAGTTTATTGAAAATTACAGATTTGATTTAATTCTAATGGATGTACAATTGCCTGAATTAGATGGAAGTGAAACTGTTAGGATAATTAGAAAAAATGAAATAAAAACAGGAGGGCATATTCCTATTGTAGCGATGACAGCCTATGCTTTGAAGGGAGATCGAGAAAGATTTTTATCACAAGGCATGGATGACTATATTTCAAAACCAATAGATATAAATAAACTTAAAAAAATTTTAGAAAGGACTCTAAAGAACATCGACTTAGAGGCAAAAAGCACCATTCAACTATTCTTAAGAAATACTACATATAATAATAGTTTTATTATAGTTGATAAAGAGATTAAGGAGACGTTGTTAAAATGGTTATATAGCATGGAGAGATATTTTATTGAAGAAAAAACGCTAGAAGATTACATTAAGATTGAAAATATAGCTCATGAAATAAAAGAATATTGTGAAGAAAACAGTCTGAATAATATTAAGATTTTAGCATTTAAAATTGAACTTGCGGCAAGAAAGAAAGATGAGTTGGGAATTAAAAATAACTACGAGAAAATTATAAATAGTTTATAAGTTTTATACTATATATTTTATAAGGGGGATTAACAGTGAAAATTTTAATAGTAGAAGATGATCTTTCAAGTAGAAAGCTTTTGTTTAAATTTATGTCTAAGTATGGTGAGTGCGATATCACACTTGATGGAATGGAAGGATTAGATGCCTATTTAATTGCATTAGATGAAGGCGAACCTTATGATTTGGTGTGCTTAGATATAATGATGCCAAAGGTAGATGGAGTGAAGGTTCTAAAGACTATTCGAGAAATAGAAAAGCAAAAAGATATTGAGAATAATAAAAAAGTTAAAATAATAATGACAACAGCTCTAAATGATGCGGACTTAGTCAAAAGCATTTTTAACAATGGTTGTGAAGTATATGCGACAAAGCCTATTGATATAAAAAAAATGGATCTTGTAATGGAAAAATTGAACTTTAAAAAGATAGAATAAGGCTTTTAAATGCATTAAGTATATTATTCAATGAGAAGTATAAAATATATCATAAACAAATAATTAATAATATATATATTCAATGATAAATCTAATAAAACTTTTATCACACTAAGTGATAGCTAATTACAGAATGTAGAGATTTAATTGCAAAATAGATATTAGAGAATGATTGTATTTTTGAAGAAAAATTCTTTATTTTTTTTAGATAAAGATATATAATGTTATTAGTTAATAATTATTATTTGTAAGTAAAAATTATTGAAATATTTCAGGAGGATATGATATGAAGGTTATTGTAATTGGATGCACACATGCAGGAACAGCTGCTATTGTTAATTTAAAGGAATTATACCCAGATAGTGATGTCATAGTTTATGAAAGAAACGATAATATATCATTTCTTTCTTGTGGAATTGCGTTAAGTATAGGAGGAATAGTTACTGAAACAGAAAAATTATTTTATAATTCACCAGATAATTTGAGCTCTTTAGGAGTTAAAACAAAGATGAAACATGATGTTTTAGATATCGACTTTGATAATAAAATTGTTAAAGTTAAGAATTTAGAAAATGATGAGATATTTGAAGATAGTTATGAGAAGTTAGTTTTAACATTAGGGTCTTGGCCAATAATACCTAAATTTGAAGGCGGAAATTTACAAAATATTTTATTATGTAAAAACTATAATCATGCAAAAGAAATTGAAGCTAGACGCAGTGATGCAAAGAATGTAGTTGTAATTGGTGGCGGATACATCGGTGTGGAACTTGCAGAAGCTTTCAAAATTCAGAATAAAAATGTTACATTAATAGATGCTGAAGAGAGAATAATGTCTAAGTACTTGGACAAAGAATTTACTGATATTGCAGAAAGGGAATTTAGAGATCATGGAATAAACCTAGTTTTAGGGGAAAAAGTTAAATTGTTCAAGGGAGATAATGATAAAGTTTCACATGTAGTAACTGATAATAATGAATATGAGGCAGACTTAGTTATATTATGTATTGGGTTTGCACCAAGCACTGCTCTTGTAAAAGGTAAATTGGAGACACTTCAAAATGGTGCAATTATGATTGATGAATATATGCAAACAAGTAGAAAAGATGTATTCGCAGCAGGAGATTGCTGTGTTGTTAAGTTCAATCCGGCTGATGATACACGATATATACCTTTGGCAACAAATGCAGTGAGAATGGGAACTTTAATTGCTCATAATATAGTTGAACCTAAATTAAAGTATATGGGAACACAAGGCACATCAGGAATTAAGATATATGAAAAATGCATTGCATCTACAGGATTAACTGAAGAAGTTGCAAAAAATACAACATCATTTAATGTAGGAGCAGTTTCTGTTACAGATAATTATAGACCAGAGTTTATGCCTACTTACGAAGAAGCATTATTAAAATTAGTTTATGATAAAGATAGTAGAAGAATACTTGGAGGTCAAATAATTTCGAATTTAGATTTAACACAATTTATGAACACATTGTCAGTAGTAATTCAAAATAAAATGACTATAGAAGAACTTGCAATGACAGATTTCTTCTTCCAACCACATTTTAATAAACCTTGGAGTTTACTAAATATAGCTGCTTTGCAGGCATTAAAAAATATATAGGAAAAATTCTTATAATAGGTGTTAAATAAAAAAATCATTGGCCATAATTTTGTGGCAATGATTTTTTTACTTTAAGTAGATACTAATTATCCAAAAGTCTTATATTTTTTCCTATTATCGCAATGCCCTTTTTTATATTTTCGTCACTTACTCGACCAAATCCAATTCTAAAAGTATCATAGCCTTTTAAGCTTTTTTTTCTATGGCTAATAGGCTTGTTATCATCTGTTTTAGTATGAAATTCTACATTATCATTGGAATTTTCATAAAAAATATCACCAGGCATAAATAATACATTATCTTTATAGCAGAGTTCTAGAAGAGTTCTTGCATTTATGTTGTTCTTTAGCTTTATGAATACATGAAGGCCACCCTCACCAGTTATATATTCATATGGAATATATTTTTCAACCATATCGAGTACAAGATTGTATTTATCTCTATAATATTTTCTTACATTTTTAACATATCTGTTGAAAGCACCACTTTTTAAATAATAGAAAAATGCGCTTTGATCTAAAAAAGAAGAATGAATATTTCTTCCACGTTTTACACTTTCTAAGGTTTCTATAAGCTTATCATCTGCGAATATCCATCCTATTCTAAGACCTGGAAACAGTATTTTAGAAAGACTTCCTATATATATGACTCCATTACCAGTTCCGCATAGTGATGCTATTGGATCAATTGGGGAGCTTGAGTAGAGTAATTCTTCATTAAAGCCATCTTCTATTATAGGAACAGAATATTTTCTAAAAAGTTTATATATTTCCTTTCTTCTTTCAGTTTTAGTTACGATTCCAGTTGGATTATTGTAAGACGGGATCAAATATCCGAACTTTGGATTATATTTATTTAAAGCATTTTCAAGAGATATTAAGTCTAGACCTTCTTTATCCATTTTTACTTGAACTATCTTTAATCCATAGCTTTTCATAATTTTTAAAGCTGTATTATGTGTTGGCTCTTCGCATAAAATAATATCACCATTATTTGTTAGAGAACTAATTACTATATCAAAGGCTTCGGTAAATCCATTAGTTACTAAGATATCTTTGTTATTAGTATCAACTCTTTTATCTCTCATATAATCTAAAAAATAATCTATTAATGGCTTATATCCTTTAGCATAACCGTAATTTAATAGATTGGCTTCTTCGTAAGTCCAAGCATCTAACAGAGATCTTTTAAAATCATCAAGATTAAAGAGATGACTTTCAGGAGAAATGGATTTGAATGATATCATTCCCTTTTTATACGGCAATTCACTTTTTATAATATCAAACTTTTTTAAGGTAGTTCCATAATTGTTAATCCTTTTAGAAAAATCTACATTATATTCATAACTTTCATTTTCACTTTCTATGGAGATAAAAGTACCTATCCCTCTTTTTGTTGTTATTACTCCTATGCTTTCTAATTCTTCATAGGCTGAAATTACAGAATTTCTACTTATATTCAAAAACTTACTTACTTCCCTTGTAGATGGAAGCTTACTATCTTTCTTTAATTCACCGTTTTTAATGCCTTGTTTTATATGTCTTTCAATTTGAATATAAATAGGCTCATCTTTATTTATATTAAGATTAGAAAATATCAATACTGAATCACCTCACTACTTTAGATAAGTAACAACAAATCTAATAAGAAAATACTTAATGTTTAAATTATATTGTTAATACTAATATCTAATGAATTTTATAAATGCAATTAAACTGTATAGAATTAATTTATTTCAATTATTTTAGATTTACCATACTATTTCTTTTGTGTCAATAAAATGGTGCGATGGTTATTAAAAATAAAGATATGAAGATATTAAATAATAATATATATTAACTAGTAATATATTTACTGACTAAAGGAAATAAGTGTATAATTATATTATACAATAACGTGAAATATGATAAATGGCATGAAATACTGTTATAGAAAAAGAGAAAAGGAGGTAATGTGTTTATGAAAGGGACCGTTGTATCAACATGGATGAAGACAAATAGAAAGTTGTTTGGAGACTCAATTGTCAACGAAGCAATGGATTATATAGGTTGGGGAACAACAAAAATATTTTCACCTATTGAAAATGTAGACGATGGAGAAGTTAAGAAAATAATATCATACATAGCTAAATCTCAAAATATAGAGGTAGGAACTCTTTGGAGAAAAATTGGACAAGATAATATAAAAGCTTTTAGCCATGATTATCCAGCATTTTTCAAACATGACAATGTATATTCATTTTTAAAGTCGATGTTTGATGTACATGTAGTGATGACAAAAAAGTTTGCAGGAGCGAAGCCACCTTTGGTATCTATAGAACCAATATCGAGTAGGGAAGCTATCTTTAGCTATAATTCTTCTAGAGGAATGTTTGACTATTTTTTAGGTATGCTTCAAGGGACTTGCGAACACTTTAACGAAAAAGTGGATATAAAAGAAATATCAAGAACGAGCAGTGAGCTTAAATTAAAACTTACTTTTGAAAGAGACGTATATTACAATAAAAAATACTTTTTTAATAGAGTTTTTTCTTTGGGTATTATAAAAAGTTTTGGGGCAAAGGCAGGAGTATTTTCATTCGTAATATCGGCTATAGTTTTTTTGATAATGTTAGGAATAAATGATATTACAAAGGTTTTAATAGGAAGCTTAGTATCCGGTTTAGCTACATTTGTAGGTGTTTCTTTAATGATGTCACCTATAGGAAAAATAAAAGAGGAAATAGAACGAATAATTAAAAATGAATACAATATTGATGGAAAAATTACCACTAATGATTTCTTTGAAGAAATTTATGATTTACTTAAGGAACATAAAAAAGTAATTCAGGCAGATTTCGTTGGATTTAAAGGTGTTACAGATGAAATGAATACTTTTGTAAATACAATAAACAAGATTTCTGATTCGATGAATCATACTTCAACAGAAATAAGTGGCGTTGTTGAACAGGTTGCGAATGGGGCTGTTACACAAGCTCAGAATACAGATAAAGCTGTACAAGCACTTAATGGAAACATCGAAGCCTTAAGGAATATAGTTGAAAACGAGAATGAAAATAAATCAGAACTTGAAGATGCCATGCTTAAAATTAATAATAGCTATGAAAATGTTGAAAATGCAAGTAAAAATATTTTGAAATCTTTACAGAGTTTTAATGAAGTTAAAGAGAAGGGAACACAGCTTGAAGGAAGGGCTAAAGATATAAATAATATTGTATCTATAGTATCAGGAATAGCAGAACAAACTAATTTATTAGCATTGAATGCATCCATAGAAGCAGCTAGGGCAGGAGAACAAGGGAAGGGGTTTGCTGTTGTTGCAGAATCAATAAGAAAACTTGCTGAACAGTCCAAAGAGGCAGTACTTGATATTAACTCTAATTTAGCTCAATTTGTTAAAGAAATAGGTTTCTTAGTGGATCACATAGATGTTCAATATAATGTATTAGAAAAAGAAACCAATAACTTAGACGTCGTACGAAATATTAGCTATGAAGCTAATCAATCAGTACAGAGTGTAGCAACTTCTATGATTGAGACTATAAGCAAGTTAAATATTGAAGCTGATTCTATATCTGATGTATATGATAGTATAGAGGCGTTAGCAGCCATTGCGGAAGAAAATTCAGCATCATCGGAAGAAGTAAGTGCTAGTGTAATAAATTATACAAATGAGATAAAAAAACTTATAGATAATATATCTGATTTTAAAGGTATTACAAAAACCTTTAAAAATGATCTAGAGAAATATAAAATTTAAATTCATGATATATATAAATACTTACTAAAAGAAAATCATTTACTTTTAGTAGGTATTTTTATTAAATATTAATTGAACAACTTGGTTGTAAATTAAGAGTAGCTCCAAATTTTTGAGAAGCTGTTATAAAGCATATTAGAGCAATAAGCTCTGAAATTTCTTTTTCAGAAAATTCATTATTTAAAGGGATGAAATCCTCATAGCTAACTACAGAATTTTTTGAAAATGAATTTGCAAATTTGGTAGCTGCTAAAATCTTTGAATCGTTTATGTTATTGAATGGCTTACCTTTAGCCATACAATATTCACAGCCATTATTAAATGCCAAAGTACGTCTTACCTGTTCTTTTAATTCAGAAGTGAATGTATTGGTAGAGAAAAGAAGATTCTCTAAATCGGACCACTTTAACATAATATCTTTATTGTGTCCTAATAGTTTTTGAAATGGTGTATTTCCTTCTTTTGAAAAATTGATTCTTGCCATAATAAATCTCCTTTTATATAATATTAACAATTAATATTATATAGGAGTTATAGTATTATTTACATTCTAGATGACATATAATACTAATGATAAGGTTATATTTGGAACAAAAAATATACTAGGAGCGTTACATATGAAATTTGATGAAATAGATATATCAATATTATCAGAGTTGCAAAAAAATAGTAGGTTATCAATAAGAGAATTATCTAAGCGTATAAATTTATCACCTCCCTCCGTTACAGAGAGAGTGAACAGACTTCAAGATAGTGGTATTATAGAAGGCTATACAATTAGAATAAATAAGAAAAAGCTGGGATTATCAATTGATTGTATAATGAAGATTACAATGAAGAACGGAGAATATAACAAATTTAAAAATTTTATTAAAAATCATAAACGAAGTGAATGGGGATATAGGATAGCAGGGGATGGGTGTTTCTTAGTAAAATTATCTGTAAAGAATTTAGAAGAGATAGAAGAGTTTATAAATGATATATCAGAATATTCACTGACAACAACAATTATTGCATTTTCAGAAGTAGAAATAGATAATAACATAAATAAGTTTATGGAAGATATATAAATAAATAGTTATTAATAAATATGCATGAACTTACATATGAAGTTTTAATAATAGCTAGGAGATACAGTATGTATATAGCAAATAATAATATTATTCAAAAAGGGTTTAGTGGATTTTCTTTGAAGATAATCGCATTAGTATTAATGACAATGGATCATATGCATGAATTCTTAGCATCGACTGGAATTCCAATTTGGTTTAATTGGCTTGGGAGATTATCGGCTCCACTTTTTTTCTTTACAATGGCAGAAGGCTTTTTTTATACAGGGAATAGAAAAACTTATGTTAAAAGATTATATTTATTTTCAATAGTAATGTCTTTAGGAAAATTTATTTCATGGAAGATATCAGTTGATGATCCATCATATTTTCCAGTGAGTAACAATATATTCGAGACATTCTTTTTGATAGCATTAAATATATTACTAATTGAATATTTAAGAGATGAAAGCAAAGATTTGTATAGGAAAATTTATATTATTTTTTTAGCGATAATGTTTGAAGTTGTATTACCAATAAGTACTTATTCAATATTTTCAAAAAACATAGCTGGAATTATTATATCTTTTTTACCCTGTCCATTGCTTTGTGAAGGAAGTGTTTCATTTGTTGCTCTCGGAATAATATTTTTTTATTTAAGAAATGACAGAAAAAAAATGATGATTGTTTATGCAATTTTTTCAGTATCGTTTTTTCCATTTGCGAGTTTTTCATTTAAGAATATATTTTATGGTTACAATCAGTGGATTATGATTTTCGCTATACCGCTAATGATGCTTTATAATGGAAAAAAGGGACGTGGATTAAAATATTTATTTTATTTTTATTATCCTATCCATATATTCATATTATTTTTATTGGGAGGAATTACACATATAAACTGAAGTTAAATAATGGCTTATGAAAATGCAAAATGGAGATCGTGTTCAAAAGAATAGGATCTTCATTTTGTTTTTTTATTTCTAGGATATGCTTTTTTTATATTTGCATAGTACATAAGCTAATATGTCTAAAAAGATATTTATTGATGCTATGTGAAAAAGTTATTTAGGACAATTAAAATACTCGTTAAAAAAAACACAAAGTATTCTTAATTTACTAAACATAAATTAAACTTACTTAATATTTTAAATTTTCAGACAAAATGATATTATCTAGTTACACCAAACAACAGCAAAATATTAAATATCAAATGTAAATGTTTAAATATAGAGGGGATGTTTTAAATGAATTATTTTGAAGAAAGTTTAAAATTACATGAAGAAAAACAAGGAAAGATTTCAATCACATCTAAGGTTAAGGTTGAAACAAGAGATGATTTAAGTCTTGCATACACACCAGGAGTTGCAGAACCATGCAGAAAAATTCATGAGAATCAGGAAAACGTCTACGAATATACATCGAAAGGAAATCTGGTAGCAGTAGTAACAGATGGAAGTGCAGTGTTAGGACTAGGAGATATAGGGCCAATGGCAGGAATGCCTGTAATGGAAGGAAAGTCAATTTTATTTAAAGAATTTGCAGATGTTGATGCTTTCCCTATATTAGTAGATTCTAACGATGTTGATGAGATAGTTAATACAGTTAGATTGATAGCGCCAACATTTGGTGGAATAAACTTAGAAGATATTGGAGCACCAAGGTGCTTTGAAGTTGAAGAAAAATTAAAGAAAGTAGTTGATATACCTGTATTTCATGACGATCAACACGGAACAGCAATAGTTGTTCTTGCTGGTGTTATAAATGCACTTAAAGTAGTAGATAAGAAGCTTGAAGATATAAAAGTAGTAGTAAATGGAGCAGGGGCTGCAGGAACTGCAATAGCTAAGCTTTTATTATCATCAGGAGTAAAAAACTTAGTTGCTTGCGATAAAGTAGGTATTTTATATAGAGGCATGGAAAAAATAGATGATGCTAAAGATGCTTTAGCAGAAATAACAAATCCAGATAATATAAAAGGAAGCCTTGCAGATGCTTTAATTGGTGCTGACGTATTTGTTGGCGTGTCTGCTCCAGGAATATTGAAGCCTGAAATGGTTAAAGCAATGAATAAAGACGCAATAATTTTTGCAATGGCAAATCCAACACCGGAAATTATGCCAGATGAAGCAAAAGCAGCTGGAGCTAGAGTTATAGGAACAGGGCGTTCAGATTTTCCAAATCAAGTGAACAATGTTCTAGCTTTCCCAGGTATTTTTAGAGGTGCCTTAGATGTTAGAGCAAAAGAAATAAATGAGGAAATGAAACTTGCTGCAGCATATGCCATAGCTGGATACATTAAAGATGAAGATTTAAGTGAAAATAATGTAATTCCAAGTGCTTTAGATAAAAATGTTGCTACAAAGGTAGCAGAAGAAATTGCAAATGCTGCAAGAGAAAGTGGGGTTGCGAGAAAATAGCTGGATTCGATTTGTACATGTTATTAGAAAGTAAGAAATTAGAATTACTATATTTGTGACATGTACAAATTCTAAATAAAATACGATTATAACTAATTATATCTAACAAAATTATAAATTAGGATTGTTTAAGTAGAAGTTTATCATGAGACATATGTAAAGGTTTAAAGATAAAAAACAAGATTTTAGGAGGTATATATATGCAAATCCCAATTAAGAAAACACTTGATAAAATACCGGGTGGTATGATGCTTGTTCCACTTTTTTTAGGAGTACTAGTTAACACTTTTTGTCCGCAATTTCTTAAAATTGGTGGATATACAACAGCACTATTTAGTTCGACGGCATCATCAACAATTCTGGCTTGCTTTATGTTTTTAATTGGCTCACAAATTAATTTCAAATTAGCACCTAAAGCACTAAAAAAAGGTGCACTATTAATATCTGGAAAATTCATAGTGGGTGCTGGTATCGGTATAATTGTAGGAAAAGTTTTTGGACCAGCTGGTGTATTAGGTTTATCACCACTAGCGATTCTTTCAGCACTAACAAATTGCAACGGTGGGTTATATGCATCTCTAGCTTCACAATATGGTGATGAAACAGATGTAGGTGCTTATGCTCTATTATCTTTAAAAGATGGTCCATTTTTCACTTTGGTTGCATTAGGTGCATCAGGGCTTGCTCAAATTCCATTTATGTCACTTGTTGCAGTTTTAATTCCAATAGGAATAGGAATGATTTTAGGAAACGCCGACCCTGATATGAGAAAGTTTCTTGGAAGCAGTAAGTTGTTATTAATTCCATTCTTCTCATTCCCATTAGGTGCAGGAATGAATCTTGATACAATTGTAAAAGCTGGAGGTCCTGGTATATTATTAGGAGTGATAGCTGCCTTTACTGGAATAGGGGCATATATACTTTTAAAATTATTTAGAGAAGAACCTATAATTGGACTTGCAACAGGATCAACAGCAGGAAATGCCGTAGCCACACCAGCAGCTGTTGCAGCGGCAGATCCAACATTGGCTGCAATAGCAACAATAGCAACAGCACAAGTTGCAGCGGCATGCGTAGTATCTGCTATTGTTTGTCCATTCATTGTTTCTTATGTGTTTAAAATGCTTAGAGCAAATAAAGAAAAGAAATTGAGCAGAGAAGCAGTAGTGCAATAAATAATTATTAGTATTGGGTTAAGAGCTATAGTATGAATTAATAAAATTAATTTTAATATTGAAAAATACTTGCTAAAGCTGATACCTACAGAGTATAATTTAAAAACAGGTTTTGTATCTGTGTTGATAATAATAACAATAGATGCAAATACTATAATTAAATATAACGTAGGGGAGGAAAATGTGTGAGTCATAAATTATTAATTATAAACCCAGGTTCCACATCAACTAAAATAGCAGTATATGAAGGTGAAAAGGAAATTTTTGAGGAAACACTTAGACATTCATCAGAAGAGATAGGAAAGTTTAAGTACGTAGTCGATCAACAAAGCTTTAGAACAGATGTTATATTAAAAATACTAGAAGACAATAAAATAAATATAACTGAAATGGATGCAATAGTTGGAAGAGGTGGACTTTTAAAGCCTATAGTTAGTGGTACCTACAGTGTAAACGATAATATGTTAAAAGATTTAAAAGAAAATGTTCAAGGAGAGCATGCATCTAATCTTGGTGCTATAATTGCCAATGAAATTGCGAGGTCTATTAATAAACCTGCTTTTATAGTAGATCCAGTAGTTGTAGATGAAATGGAAGATATAGCAAGATTTTCAGGAGTGCCAGAACTTCCAAGAAAAAGTATATTTCATGCATTAAATCAAAAGGCAGTGGCTAAGAGGTATGCGCAAGAAAATATGAAGAACTATGAAGATATAAATGTTATAGTTGCTCATATGGGAGGCGGTGTTTCGGTAGGCGCACATAAAAATGGGAGAATAATTGATGTAAATAATGCTCTTGATGGAGAAGGCGCATTTTCACCAGAAAGAAGTGGTGGTATACCATCTGGTGATTTAGCTAGAATGTGTTTTAGCGGAAAATATACTTTAGAAGAAATATTGAAGAAGATAACTGGAAAAGGCGGATTTGTAGCATATCTTGATACAAACGATGGGAGAATAGTTAGACAACTTGCATCAGAAGGAGACATGAAGGCAAAGTTAGTTTATGAAGCTATGGGATATCAAGTAGCAAAAGATATAGGTGCAGCAGCTGCGGTTTTATGTGGAAAAGTAGATGCGATAATTTTAACTGGAGGCATTGCCTACGAAAAAATGATGGTAGACATCATAAAAGAAAAAGTGGAATTTATTGCTCCAATAACTGTTTATCCAGGTGAAGATGAAATGCTTGCTTTAGCTCAAGGTGCACTAAGAGTTTTAAACGGGCAAGAAGAAGTTAAAGAATATAAATAGACTTCTGTATATACTAAAGATTAGAAAGTAGTTGAAAAGATAGCATTAGTATTACTATAATTATTGAGTATTAGTTTATTGGCTTTAATAAATCATGAATTAAGAGCGGATTCCTAGGGATACGCTCTTAACTTTTTGTGGGAAATTGCTTTGATAAATAGCAAGTAAACGTATTACTAAGGAAGTTGTACTATTTTGTAATAAGGAATTATTTATATATAATGTAAGTGAACTAAAATTTAGAATTAGATAGAGGAGATAAAATGAAGCTAAAAGGTAAAATAATATCTCTTGTAATAGCTATCCTTGTAATTTCAATTGGAAGTATAACAATACTTTCTTTTATTGAAATGAAAAAGTTATTAAGAGATCAAATAGATAAAAATATGTTGAATATAGCGGATTCATTTGCATCAACCTATGAAGTTAAAGAATATTTGAAAGGAAATAAGGCAATTCCGATTGATCTGTTAAATAGTGAGATAGAGAAGGCCCGTATAAAGACAAATGTAGAGTTTATCGTAATTATGGATATGAATGGCATAAGATATTCTCACCCAGATAAAAGTAAAATAGGGGAAAGATTTGCTGGTGGAGATGAAGATAGGGTATTAAGCACAGGAGAGCAATATATATCAACAGGAAGTGGTACACTTGGTACTTCTGTAAGAGCATTTGCACCTATTTATGATGATAGTAATAAGCAGATAGGTTCAGTTGCTGTTGGTATGTTGTATAATAAATTTGATAACGAAGTCTATACGAAAATGTATAAATTTATTCCTATAATATTAATGGGATTAATATTGGGTATATCGGGAGCTATAGCTCTATCTTATAATATAAAGAAGTCAATATTTGGACTTGAACCAGAAGAAATAGCCTTGGCTTTAAAGCAAAAAGAAACTGTAATTGAAAATATAAAGGAAGGTATAATAGCTTTAGATAATAATGGATGCATAACGCTATTTAACGGGCAAGCTGGTAAAGTTTTACATTTGAAAGAAAATGATATAGGGAAGCCGATTACTGATTTTACCTACGAAAGTATGGCTCTAAAAGTTTTAAACAGTGGGAAATCTATGACTAATATTGAGATAAAAGTTCGTCCTGGAGTAAACGTTATGTGTAAATACAGTATTATAAGAGGATTTAAAAAACAAATTCTTGGATTAGTTGTAACATTTGAAGATTTAAGTGAAGTTAGAAAAATGGCTGAGGAGTTAACTGGTATAAAGAAAATGGCATGGTCACTTAGAGCACAAAATCATGAATTTATGAATAAACTTCATACAATCTCAGGACTTATACAACTCGAAGAATATGATGAAGTAATTAAGTTTGTTAATGTAATAGTGGAAAGTAAAAAGAATATAACTACTATAATATCTGATAAAATAAAAAATGTATCTTTAGCAGCGTTAATACTATCTAAATATAGTAAGTGTGAAGAAGCTAGAATCAATTTGATAATAGATGATGACTCAAGAGTAATTAAATTACCACAATATATGACATCAGAAGAGTTAGGATCTGTTGTAGGAAATCTAATAGAAAATTCTATTGATGCAGTTAAAAATGATGGGACTGGTGAAATATATATGAAAATCTTTGAGGAAGATGATCAAATGAAAATTATGGTAAAGGATAATGGCTGTGGGATACCAGAGAATATCAGAAATTCTATTTACAACATTGGAATCACAAGTAAAGAAGGAGAACGAGGATTTGGAATGTATATAGTGAAAAAGATCATTGATGAAGCTAAAGGAACTATTAAATTTAAAGTTGATAATGGTACTGAATGGGATATATCTATACCTATGAGGAGGAGTTGAATATATGATTAAAACTATGATTGTTGAAGATGATCCGATGGTAAGACAAATTAATTCTAAGTTTTTGAAAAAAATAGAGGGATTTTCACTGGAAAAAGCAGTTGCAAACCTTTCTGAAGCAAAAGAATTTTTGATGCAGAAGCAGGTAGATTTAATTTTATTAGATATTTTTCTTCCTAATGAAAATGGCATAGATTTGCTAAAGTGGTTAAGGCAAAATGAAATACTATCTGATGTTATATTAATTACTGCTGATAAGAGTGTAGAGAGAGTAAAGGATGCTTTTAGATATGGAGTTGTAGACTATTTGATAAAACCCTTTACATTTGAAAGGTTTAACGAATCTCTCAATATTTTTAGAGAAAGATTAAATAGCTTTGAAAATAGCCAGACTATGGAACAAAGCGATCTAGATAAGTTTATTTTGAGTAATAAAAATAAGAAAACAAACAATAGTGAAACAAAACCAAATCTAGAAAAGGGCTTGAACAAGTATACTTATAATTCAATTGCTAATGAGCTTAATAATACTAAAGAAGAGTATTTTACTACTGAGGACTTATCAGAAAAGTTAGGCATTGCAAAAGTTACTGTAAGGAAATACCTTGACTATATGAGCAAACAAGGCGAACTAGAGAAAATCATAGAGTATGGAAAGATTGGAAGGCCATTGTATAAATATAAAATAAAAGGTCTATAATGTTATGATTTATGAATTCACGGATACTCTAAAAATTAGTAATAGAGTATCCTTTTTATATTGAACTAAAAAAAGTTTTCTACTAGCTGCATTTATTTCAGAAATTGTTTCGTTTTTCCCATCATGTATGCAATTTTAATCATTGATTTTTCATCCTTAGTCAGTTCTCTATTATACATTTTTTCAAATTGCTTTAATAAAGCTTCAGTATCAATTACTTCTTTGGGTTCTGTAGTTCTTTTTGCTGGTGAAGGAACGTAAGTTTCAGGCTTCATGTATTTGTTACAAATACGCTTAAAAATTTCAGAGGTATAGTAAGCATCATTAAGTGCATCATGAAATTCACCATAAATTGGTATATTTAAAATCTCAACAGCATTCCTCAAACCAATTCTAGAATTTTTGGGTGCTTTAAGATATTTTGAAGCATACTTCTGAATGTCAATATATTTTGAAATATATGAAGTAGATAGATTATAAAATCCCAAGTTTCTGTAGAGTTCCTTAATGTCACCAACTCCCCATACACAGAGTAGTACGTCATCATCTCCAATAAATTCTAAAAAAGCTTCATGGACATTAATAAAGTTTTTGCAAGAAGAAACTTTATCACAAGTTATTTTAGTTAAATTCTCAACATATGGATGAATGGTTTTATATAGAGTTGGTTTGACTAAGGAATTGAATGTAGACACTTTTTGGAAATTGTTATCTAGTTTTATAGCACCAATTTGAATTATTTCAAAAGGAATAAGTGGTATGTTAGTATCAGCATTAAATTTTGAAAAATTAATATTATTGCAATCTTCAGAGGCATTACTTTTTTGGTTAAATTCTAAATCATATATTACATAATACATACTTTCACCTGCTTTTTGGTTAAGAATAAGAATACTATTTATATTATAGCCAATGAAGATGTGAATAATATAGGCATAATAAAAAAGATTCAAAAATTTTTGAACCTTTTCAATATATTTATAATAATAATTTATATTTATCAAAGAACTTTATCTATTATTCCATAAGATAAAGCCTCTTGAGCAGACATAAAATAATCTCGTTCCATATCTCTTTCAATTTCCTCTATTGGCTTTTTGGTTTTTTCACTATATATTTTATTTATTTTATTTTTTGTCTTTAGCAGCCATTCAGTATGAATCCTAATATCTGTAGCTTGACCTTGAAAACCTCCATGTACAGATGGCTGATGGATTAGAATCTCACTATTTGGAAGAGCATATCTTTTTCCAGGTGCGCCTGCTGCAAGTAAAAACGATCCCATACTTGCAGCTAATCCTAAACATATTGTTGATACGTCAGGCTTTATATATTGCATTGTATCATATATTGCCATTCCGGCTGTAATAGAACCACCGGGGCTATTTATATAAAAGTGAATATCAGCATCTGGATTTTCTGATTCAAGAAATAGTAATTGTGAAGTAATTATACTTGCGGTAGAATCGCTTACTTGATCGCTTAGCATAATTATTCTTTCTTTTAGCAATCTAGAATAGATATCATAAGAACGTTCTCCTCGACTTGTTTGTTCAATAACCATTGGTACATAGCTCATAAAGATTCACTCCTTAAAAAATGTTTTTGATGAATTCTAAGCAGCCATAGAAAGGTAAGTTGTAGAATTCTTTCTTGAATGTATTGTTGTTAAATTTATTTTGTTTTTCCTAAATTCCTTAGGGGGGGATTCCATAAAGCCTTTTGAAAGCCTTAGTAAATGATTCCTGATTACTAAATTGATATTTTAGCGCTATATCTATAATCTTATTTTCTGTAGTTAATAGTTCATTTGCAGCTTCCTCTAATCTTTTTTTACGAATATATTCAGCAACAGGTTCTCCAACCACTGAATGAAAAACCCTATGAAAGTGGTATTTGGATAAAAAGGCCTTATCTGCAAGTTCCTTTAGTTGTATTTTCTTATTTAGATTATTTTCTATATATTCAATGGACTTTTTTATACAAGCTTCATAATTCATGTAAGGCGCTCACCTCATTTAATCTTTTCCTATATTATATAGCAACATTTTATTTAAATCCTGTCTTTTTTTGCTCATTAAATATTTAAGAAACGATCAGAGTCAAGAGTTTATGTTCATTTTTAAATGATAGTTTTCAGTTGCTATGAAAAATTTAAATAATTAATAAACTAGATATAGTAATAATAAAAGAAGATAAAAAGTAATTATAACTATAGAAATGAATAATATGGAGAAATTTATGGGAAAGTCAAAGAAAGCCAATAGAATTGAAGAGGATAATATAATACAAATAAACAAGAAAAAATGTATTGGATGTACTGCATGCGCTTTTACGTGTGCTCAAGAAACTAAGATGGCGATATTAAAGGAAGTAGATTCAGGAAGGAAAACTGTGGATACTAAAAGTGGAGGATTTGGGGCTTCTGGATGTCTATATTGTGGACAATGTACACTTGCCTGTCCAACAGAAGCGATTGATGTAAGAAATGACGTAGATTTAGTTAAAGAAGCCTTAAGCAGTGGGAAATATTTAGTTTTAACGGCCTCTCCAGCAGTCAAAGCAACACTAGGAGAAGAATTTAATCTTCCAATAGGTACTTATGTTGGAGGAAAAATAGCTCCATCCGCAAAGAAATTAGGTTTTCAAAAAGTATTTAATACTGAATTTGGGAATGATATGACAGTTGTAGAGGAAAGTAGTGAATTCATTAAAAGAATTGCTAATAAAGAAAAACTTCCTATGTTTACGTCTTTCTGTCCTTCTTTCATACGTTACGCTGAAATATATCATCCAGAAATACTGGATAATATATCTACAGCGAAATCTCCTCAGCAGATGATGGGAGCAGGAATAAAAACATATTTTGCAGATGTTTATAATATTTTGCCTACCAATATAGTTGTTGTATCTGTACAACCATGTAGTGCTAAAAAATATGAGGCTGATAAAGAGGATATGGGGAGAGATGGTTACAAAGATATTGATATTGTTCTAACTGTAAAAGAATATGCAAATCTCTTAAAAGAGAAAGGCATAGATATAACTGCTATACCAGACGAAAAACCGGATGATTTTATGGGGGAATATACTGGGGCAGCAGCTCTTTTTGGTATGAGTCAAGGAGCAATGCAAGCAATTTTTAGAACCGTGATGAGTTATTTAAAGAACGATATATCTGAGGCTGAAAATATGATATTAAAACCAGTAGAAGGATATAAGGAAATAGAAGAAGTATCGGTTATTTTAGGTAATAAGAATTGTAAAGTAGCAGTGGTAAATGGTCTAAAAGAAATCGAAAAATTTTTAGTCAGTAACAAATGGAAGGAATATTATTTCATTGAAGTAGTGGCATGTAACGGAGGGTGCATAAATGGAGGAGGGACTCCTAGAATAGGTGCAAAGTCTCAAATTAATGAAAATCTATGCATATCGTGTGGTACTTGTATACAAAATTGCCCTGTTAATGCGATACAATATAATGTTAGAGGAAGGGCAGAGGTTAAAGAAGAAGAGTGTGTTGGCTGTAAATTATGTAATAACGTCTGCAGAGCTAAAGCTGTACAGGTAAAATGTTATAATAAATCCTCAAATGAGTTGTTAGGAAAAGATTATAAAATATTGAGAGCAGATATTCTAAGGAATATTGATAAAAAATCAATAAAAAGAGTGTCAGACGAAAATGAAAATCTTGAAAATATGTATAAGAGCTATATAGGAGATCCTAATAGCACAAGGGCAGAATCTTTGTTTCATACCAGTTATATTGATAAATCCAATGAATTTAGAAATAATAATACAAAAAAGAGACGAAGGCATTAACTGGATAAAGGAGAATGAATGACGAAAAACAAATAAGAAATATATTAAAATATATGGCGTTTATTGTTGAAATATGTTAATATATAGTTATACAAAAGATATAAACCCTCTCCCATTTATACCCACGGATAAGATAGACTATTCCTAAAAGGCTAGTCTATCTTATTTTTTTTGATATTTTACTTTATAGCTAAATTTTTATTATAGAATTCTTAATGAATTTATAAGTGTGCTTTTTTATTAAAATTTAATTTAATAATATATATTTATGTTGTTATAGCGTTTATCAAATCAATGATTATTATATTAGGGTTTACTAACGATGATATAAATAACATAAAGATAATATTATGGTAAAATAAATATGCAAAGTTAGTGAAAAAATATATTATAGTTTATGTTATAATTTATTAATTCATATCAGTAGTGATTTTGTTATTATATGCTTTTAGTGGAGGGAAATAACAATGAATAGTGAAAAAATCCAATATTGTATTAATAAGATATCTGAATTTTTAGCAGTTAGAGATATTAACACGTTAAATCCTAAGGAGCTAGAAAGAAAATTTGGATTAAAAAAAGTTGATGTATTAGTCTTATTAGGGAATTCTATACCTTATACAGTACAGTGTGTTGTGAATGCATGGAAGAATAATATATGTGATAAGATTTTGATTAGTGGGGGGATTGGACATTCTACCCAAATACTAAGAGATGAAATAAGGAGAAGTTCAGAGTTTAATTCGATTGAAGTAGATGGTAGGCCGGAAGCTGATATATTTTTTGATATAATGACTAAAATTTATGGTGTTAACTCAGATAAAATTATTATAGAAAATAAATCTACGAATTGTGGAGATAATGCTAAAAAGACAATAGAATTATTATTGAAATTAAATATAGAATATGAATCTTTAATTTTGATTCAAGATCCTACTATGCAGCTTAGAACTTTTGCTTCATTTTCTAAGTATACATATAATAATGTTAAGTTAATAAACTATGCTCCATTTATTCCTAAGATTGATATAAATCTAAAATTAAGTAATATTGGAATTAATGGAATCTGGGATGATAAAAGATATTTGGAACTTTTAATGGGAGAGATACCAAGATTAAGAGATAACGAAAATGGGTATGGACCTAATGGAAAAGGATTTATAGTCCATGTTGATATACCAAGAGAAATAGAAGAAGTATACAATAGTCTAAAGACACTGATTAATAATGAAGATTTTTACTGTAGATGTTGATTTTAGCAATTAAAATATAATACATAATATATGGAAAGAGAGTTGTAAGTTTATGAATGATATTTTAAATGAGACCATGCTGCTTTGCCCTGTTTGTAAGGAAAAGTTAGTCAAGGATATTTCAAATAAGATGTACAGATGTAGTAACAAACATACATATGATATAGCAAAAGAAGGGTATGTAAATTTGTTAATAAGCAATCAGAAAAGAAGTAAGAATCCTGGTGATTCAAAAGAAATGGTTTTATCAAGAATAGATTTTTTATCTAGAGGATATTATAAAGCACTGTCTGATAAAATAAATGAAATAATAGTTGATGGGATGTCAGATAAAATCAGCAACAAATTGAATATTGTAGATCTAGGATGTGGCGAAGGGTATTACTTAACAAACCTAAAAGATTATATGAATAAGAAAAATATTGAAGCTAATTATTATGGCTTAGATGTTTCTAAAGAAGCTGTAAAATACGCAAGTAAACTAAACAAAGATTGCGTTTGGGCGGTTGGAAACAATTTTAACATACCACTTGGGGATAAAACAGTGGATTGTATTATTTCAGTATTTAGTCCTATAGATATTGATGAGTGTAATAGAGTTTTAAAGGATGATGGAATATTTGTTAGAGTGTTACCTAGAACTAATCATTTAATACAACTTAGGAATATTATTTACTCTGAGGTTCATTTAAATGATAAAGTTTATAAAGCAAATGCAGAAGAAAATGATTATATAGAGGAAGCTAATGTAACATTCGATATAACATTAAATAAAGAAGAATTATTGAGCTTATTAAAGATGACACCTCATTATTGGAAGTCTACACCAGAGAATAAAGAGAAGTTAGAAGATTATGAATCCTTAGTTATAACTATAGATATGAGAATAGGTATATTTAAAAAGAAAATTTAATTGAGTAAAACTCAATCTAAATTTAATATTAGTTTTAGAAACTTAATAGTAGTAATTCACCTATTTGCTGTAAAAGAATAAGCTGTTTTTAGAAAGAAAGTTTATTAATGGAGGCAATTTGTATGGGTTACTATATTAAAGTAGAACCAGATGTTAAAGTTTATGTAGAAGATCTTAATGAAGAAGGAAGAAATACAATTGTATTTTTACATGGTTGGCCAGGAAGTCATAAATTATTTGAATACCAGTTTAATATCCTTCCTAAAATGGGATATAGGTGTATTGGGATAGATCAAAGAGGGTTTGGCGAATCAGATAAACCATGCAGGGGGTATGACTACGATAGATTAGCAGATGATGTTAGAAGAGTTGTGGAAGTGCTTAATTTAAAAAACTTTACATTGTTAGGTCATTCTACAGGTGGAGCAATCGCTATTAGATATATGTCAAGATATGATAATGACAAAGTTTCTAAGTTAGTTCTTTGTGCAGCAGCAGCACCAAGCCTTGTTCAAAGATCTTATTTTCCTCATGGGTTACAGAAACAAGCTGTTATTGATATAATTAAAGGAACATATAATGATCGGCCTAAAATGCTTCAAGATTTTGGAGATATTTTTTTCTATAAGCATATTACAGAGAGTTTTTCAAATTGGTTCTTTCAGCTTGGATTGCAGGCAGCAGGTTGGGCTACAGCAGAAGTTGCTAATACTTGGTTAGGTGAAGAAAGTTTGTTTTCGGATCTTGGAAAAATTAATGTTCCGACATTGATTCTTCATGGTGTTCATGATCAAGTTTGTTTATTTGCTTTGGCTAAAGCTCAAAAGCAAATCATTAAGAATTCCAGAATTATACCATTCACTGATAGTGGACATGGATTATTCTACGATGAAAAAGAAAAATTTAATGAAGAGCTAACAAAATTCATTGAACAGTAATATTCATGAGAGGTAAGTGAATGTTATTAAGTGATATTTTGATTTTGAGTTGAAGATAGGAATATGGCATAGAAATTATACTTTTTTATAAGGTTACAAATTCTAAAGAATATATATTGTTTAGAATAGTACCTTATATTTTCTTTTATGATGATTAATATAACGTAAGTAAACTTGACTAATTCTTATTTTATTGGTAAGTTAAATAAATGGTTACTAAATTAATCTGTATATATAGTAAAAGCAGAAATATTAATTATAATCTAGGAAGGATGATATGCTTTGGAAGAAAGTACTAAAATAGAAGAAAAAGGTAAGAAGAAAAGTAATTTTATTAAAGATTGGATAATACCAATATTTTGTGCTTTAGTAATAGCGTTTTTACTAAGACAGTTTGTATTTTTTAATGTATATGTGCCAACAGGATCAATGATTCCAACTATAAATTTAAATGATAAAATTTTAGTAACAAGAATACATAACTTTGATAATCTAAAAAGAGGAAACGTAATTGTATTTTATTCAGATGAACTTAAAGAAACTTTAGTAAAGAGATTAATAGGTTTGCCAGGAGATAAGATAGATATAAAAAATGGGATAGTATTTGTAAATGGAGAAAAATTGGAAGAAGATTATGTGAAAAATAAGGATGATTATAATGGATCGTTCGAAGTACCACAAGGAAAGTATTTTTTCTTAGGAGATAACAGACCTGTATCATTAGATGCAAGGTATTGGAAAGAACACTATATAGACAGCTCTAAAATAGAAGGAAAGGCTCAGTTTATATTTTATCCTTTTAAAGATTTTGGAATGCTAAAATAATTTAAGAAAACCACTCGAGAGAGTGGTTTTAACTTATACTTATAAAATTAGCAGCTATTTCTCCATTACCGATTATTGATACTATATCACCTTTAACCATAGGACCTAAGTTAATCGTTTCATTGACTGTATCGAATCTCTTAAAAAATTTTATATCTCCATCAGGATCTATAACAATTAAACTTGTAATGTTATTAGGAGTTATAAGTTTTGCAGTATAATTTTCCTTGCTGCTTTCAGAAATTTTATATATACCTTGCTTGTAAGTATTTGCTATTGTAATCGTTGCATTAGCATTGCTTATAGTAAAGATAAAAAATATTAAGAGAGTTGCTAAGAAGTTTTTTATTTTCATTATTTATACCTCGCTTTAATGCAGTTATAATTTTTTAAACGCAGCCAATAAAATACTGACTGCGTCTTTAATTAAGTTAATTAGAGGAATAGAGATTAATGCATTAAATATATTTTGCAAAATCGTTATTTATTATACTTAAATATTAAATTTATAAAAATATAATAAAAACAATAGAATATTTTGTCGGATTATGTTAATATATAAGTGTACAAAAGAGTATGTCTCAAATTATATAAAACCTTAATAATCTCATAATCTCTTATAAATATAGATGCGGCTAAGTTGGGCCGCATCTTTTTTGGTACCTTCTTAATAAATACTAATGTCATGGTATAGTTTATAAGAAATTTTAATTTAACACTCACTAAAAATTATTTATATTATATTATCATAAGAAAAGTGGATTTTAAGGTCGGTATTTCATAATATGTGTTATAAAATAATATTGAAGGAAGTATATAATGTTAAAAGCAATTTTAAAGCCAGTGGAGAAGATTCTTACTAACAAATTTAATAAACCTGGATCGAAGGGGGAATTATCAAAACATCCAGATTATATTTCAAAAGCACGAGAAATTTGGGATATGATTGATGCGGATTTTGGAATTTCAAGTACAATTGAGAATGTTCTGAAATTAAAAATAGACAAGTTTGATAATACTTTAATATCTAAATTTCCAGAATTAAAAAAAGAGGATATTGAGGAATTAAAACAAAATATACTTGAGAATTTAAATCTAGGCAAAGATTTTACATTTGGTAATGCAAAAGTAATTAAGGAATTGAATGATATTAATTCTAAGTTACAAGAGGAAAATGAGAAACTAAAAAGTGAATTAAGGAAATTTGAATCACTACTTACCTCAAGTAGTAATTCGAATTTAAATGAAGCAGAAACAGCTGACAATAAAGATGAAAAATAATAAGTTTATAACTTAATTAAGAGTAGCCATTTGGCTACTCTTAATATCATATGAATGAGTGTATTAATAATTTCAAATTTATTCATTCTTTATATTCTCTGTAAGGCATTTCTACTACAAAGCCGGTTTCATTGAACTTATAGTTCGTATTACTAAGAGGTAGGCTATTATAAATTAAATTCATTCCAACTTTATAAAGAGCTTCTGCCATCTCAGATGGATCTTGGATAACAGTACCGAGCATAGAACCTTTTTTAATTAATTCTCTAGCCTCTGGTATTGCATCAGCACCAACAACTGGTATTGATTTATTACCTATATTATAACCATATTTTTGCAAAGCATTAATGGCTCCTATAGCTAAAGTATCATTATTTGCAATTATAGCTTCAAGTTTATCACCATACTTTAGAAACGTCGACTCCATAATCATTTGAGCGGCTTCTTTAGTTCCTTCTGAAGATATTCTGGAAAGTTCCTCTGTTTTTATTCCAGATTTATTAATTGTTGATATAGAATACATTGTTCTTGCAGTAGTTAGTGTGTTATTGTTTTTATCTGTCAACATAATATATTGAAGAATATTATCTTTATTTTTATCCATAGCTGATTTATTGCTTTTCCATGCATTAACAATTAAATCTCCTTGTAGAATTCCGGATTGTTCAGCTGATGTAGCTATTACAAGAGCTTTGGGATAGGATTTTATTGAAGTTGTTACAAATGGAACTATATTAAATAAAAGTACAGGAATATTTTTTGACTTTACTTTGTTAATAAATGAGTCTATATTATTTGCATCTAAGTTAACTAAGTTAGCTAATAAAAGATCAAAATCTGTTGAAAGTGTTGAAGTTATAAGTTCGTTTTGTATATCTGTATTATTCTTCCCATCAAGAAATATAAATTCTAGATTGTTAGCGTTTTCTTTTTGGATTCTTTCTAAGTTATCTTTAATCAAAGAAATATAAGCATCATTAAATGAAGAGAGAAGTACTACTATTTTTATAGTTTTTTCTGATTTGATTTGTGCGTTTGCATATATAGTATTTTTTACTATATTTAATGATGTAACGATAAATAATGTTAATATAGTAGTAAAAATTATTATTTTTTTTAATACCTTCATTTGAAGCCTCCGGGTTCTTAATATAATTAATAGTTTTAGGTTGTGTTTTAGTAAAAAAAATATACTCTATTTTGTTAATGCAATTTATTAGATATGATCTGTAAGAAATGTATATGATAATAGTTATATAATTTTTATTTAATAGAAGAATTTTTGCTTTCTATAAAATATAAAAAAATTTCTGTAGGATCTAGGTTTAATTCTTTCGATAATTTTAAAATGAAATTAATATTAGGATTGCAAAGGGAGGGATGTTTTTCTAACTTAGATAAATAACTTTTGCTGATTCCTAATTTTTTTGCCAATTTCGACTGAGTTAAATTTAATTCCCTTCTTTTTCTCTTTAACATACGTATCACCTTGTATAATGAACATGTAGTAAAAATTCATTATACTTTACCTTTCTTAATAATTTTTACTATACTTAACATAAGACGCTGTGGATTAGTTTTTTCACCTATAGCTAGACTATTTCAATTGAGGATATAACCACAGCTTTATGCTTATTTGTTAATTAGTTAGATAACGCATGACGTTTTATATAGAGCAAGGATACATTTAGCATGAAGCTACGTGGAGCATAGCGGACTAAATTTAAAAAGGAGTTGTTCTTATGATTTATATTGGCATTGATGTAGCTAAAGCTAAACACGATTGCTGCATTATTGATTCAGATGGTGTTATTATTAATGATTCTTTACGTATATCCAATTCACGTGAAGGTTTTGAATTACTTTATTCTTCAATACTTTCCGTCCTACCTAACAAGGATATTTCTAACGTAAAAATAGGACTTGAATCAACAGGTCATTATAGCACTAATCTCCAAAACTATTTGTATGCTAAAGGCTTTCACCTATCCATTCTCAATCCTTTAGCTACAAATCTTTTCCGTAAGGCTCAAACCCTTAGGAAAACTAAAACCGATAAAACGGATGCACTAGTTATTGCTAAAATGCTTTTCTCTGATGATACAAAATCCTATTCACCTGTATCATATCAAATTCAAGAGCTAAAGTCACTAACTAGACATAGATATCGCTTAATTGGTTATAGATCTAGGCTTAAACTATCAATTACTAGACTTATAGATATAATTTTTCCCGAATTACCAAAGTATGTTTGGTCTATTCATCAAGTCTCTGTTTATGCTCTCCTATCGGAGTTACCGAGCCCGAAGGAAATATCCAATTGTCATTTAACTAAATTGACAAACCTTCTGGCTAAATCCACTAAAGGCAAATATAGTAGAGCAAAAGCTATTGAAATAAAGGAAGTAGCTAGCAATTCTATCGGAACTAGCACACGTTCTTTATCTTTTGAACTTCAGCAAATTATTAGGTTAATTCGATCTGTTCAAGCTGAAATTGATGCTTTAGATAAGCAAATAAAGGATGTTGTTATAGAAATAGACTCTCCTTTAATGAGTATTCCTGGAATCTCTTATACACTAGCCTCAATAATTCTAGCTGAAATTGGAGATATAGATAGATTCACTGATCCAGCAAAGCTTTTAGCTTTTTCAGGACTTGATCCATCAACATATCAATCCGGAAAATATAATGCTACACATACACCTATGGTTAAACGTGGTTCTACCTACTTACGTTGGGCTATATTAACAGCATCTAGAACTGTTTCTATGCGTGATTCCACTTTTGGGGATTATCTTGCAAAGAAGCAAAGTGAAGGCAAGCATTACTATATTGCTATGAGCCATGTAGCAAAAAAACTAATACGTGTTATTTTTTATCTTTTAAAAACCAATACTTCATTTGTTTCACAAATTTAATTCCTTAATTTTCCAAGCAATGTGATTGCTTTATTTGTCATGCACTTTTTTATTGACTAAAAAATATAATTTTTTTATTAACTTATATTGACTTCATATAGTTAGTCTCAT
>Ga0183101_1000378_pt1 | contig 42483 bp, 59 predicted proteins | sample Biomet3_FD_127790 | JGI IMG/M metagenome (GOLD analysis project Ga0183101, IMG submission 127790) | Microbial communities from bioreactor (seeded with sewage sludge) at LBNL, California, USA - Biofuel metagenome 3 | ecosystem: Engineered > Bioreactor > Anaerobic > Unclassified ... | reverse complement strand
ACAGGTTATGTTGTAGCTGGTGCTAATTATAATAATGGAATGGGTAATGGAACCAGTAATTATTATGGGGCAGGTGATATTCGTGTTTCGCGATTTATGATGGGTAATCTTGCTTATTCTTTAGATGCTACAACTGCATCATATTCATCTTGGAATAATTGCTCAGCGACTTTTGATTCAACCAAATTTGAAATTTTAACTCAAAATGCCTCTGGTCTTCATCGAATTGGCGATTTAAGTGGTGAAGGTGGTAATTATGGAAATGGTGAGACAACAAATGTTAATAGCAATATACGTGGTTACACTAAAATCGATTATCCAACCTTAGGTTTTCAAAAATATAAAACGTCTAGATTAGCTTTGGCAAAAGTTTTGTCTGATACTGATGGTACTAATGATGTTAATGATCCAGTTTATGGACTTCACTTTATGGATGCTTCGATTAATATAAATAGTCTTGTAGAAATTGAACAAGCCTCCATTAATAACGTCGTTTATAATGGTTATCAAATGCCTCGTGATTCCATTGACTTTAATGTCAAAGAAAAAGGCTATATTAATTTCTTTGCTGGTTCGTATTTTACCGGTAATAATACTTTCTTCTCACTTCATGAAATCAAGAGAAATACTAATGATATTACGAAAATTTCTTCGATTAAAGAGATTTCTAAAATCTATGTGGATAGCAGTAATGTTTGTGTTTATTATTACGCTGATGGAACGTATTCAAATGGTTCAACAACCGAAGCACAAGTAACTGGAGCTGGTTATTCGCTTAAATTTGATATGTCGTGGGTTACTAGTCCAACAATTGTCGAAAATTGTGCTTATTATTATGAGATTCCAGTTAATCCTGGCGAATATGCTCTAGGATCAGTTAGTGGAAAAAACGGTGCTTATCTAATGTATCTTGATATTTCAGCAAACGCTCAACCTCTTGATCGAACTTCAATTACTGAATATATTTCAACTGTTAGTTCGAGTTATGAATATCCACTTGGAGTGGCGCTTGTAGCCACAACAACGAGCGTAGTTGATGCGAAAGATTCAATTGCGGTTAAATTATCAACCTTATTTAATGGATTACTTAATTTAAGTCGAACGAATGATAATGTAACGTTAACGAGAGGTGTTACAACAGCTTCTTATTCACCGATCTTTATAGGTCAGAAGATTACTTTATATGATGGTAATGACCCGAATACAGCATTAACGGCAGTGCCAATAGATAATTCAACACATACGGAAAATATTAAACGTTTAACCTATATTGATTACAACCTTATTACTGAAGAAACTACAACTTGTATTATGACTGAAACCTCAATTGATGGTGGTACAGCGACAAGGTCGTTTACTAAAGTTTATACGATTGTTAATGCATCAACAGGCCATGTTGTGGGGGCTACAGTTGAAGATGCTTTTGATGATTTATCAACGATTACGGATTTATCGACAAATACCAGTGTTTTAGAGTTTAATTATTATCATACTAGTGGTGCAACGATTACGGTTGCAATCAATCTAACAACTACGGTTGATAGTAGTGTTACTGATAAAGTCTTACGTTTAGTAACTGGTTATAATTTAGTACCAACTTCATCAGAAGCAATCACAATTAAGGTAACAATTAAGAGTGCAACTTATGTGGTAACGATTACTCGTGGAGCAAGTGATGTTGTTACGGTTGATGTTAATAGTTCGGTTGATATTGTCGCGACTCCTTAACTTAAAAAGCTTCTAAGTGTTTGCTTAGAAGCTTTTATGATACTAGAATTAAAGAGGTAATTATGGATTTAAAATTATTACAGGGAAATGATCCTAAATATTCTTTAGATAAGGTAAAAGTCGATGATAAATCGAAATTAAAGGGACTTACTATAGGGTTTTTAGGTTCTAGTATTACTTATGGAGCCATGTCTCTAGGGGTTTCTTTTGTGGATTATTTAGCGAAAATTGAAGGAATTAAGACTATAAAAGAAGCAATTAGTGGCACAACTTTAGTTGATGATAAAGATGATTCTTATATTTCAAGATTAAAACGAATTGATAAAAATATTCGATTTGACTTCTTTATTGTTCAACTTTCAACTAATGATATGTGGCAAAATAAGCCCTTAGGAAATCTAGATGACACTTCAACTCACACGATTTGTGGGGCAATCAATTTTATTATTAAATATATAAAAAACACCTACAAAGTCTCACCAATTTTCTATACTAACCCTAAATTTAATAACCTCGGCTACCAGAAGATGGTTGAGGTTTTATTAAAAATAGCCAAAAAAGAAACTATTTTGGTTATTGATATGTATAATGATAGAAAGTTTTCTAAAATTACCAAAGAAGAACATAACTTATATATGGCGGATGATATTCATCCAACAAAGGCTGGATATTTATTGTGGTGGACACCATATTTCATTAAATATTTAGAAAAACTCATCTAGTAGAATCATCTTACTAGTTAATTTATATATTAATGATAAAATATTAATGTTTATAAGGAGATTATTATGAAGAAGATTGATGTAAATGAACAAGCCTTGAATACTGAAGAATATAACGAATTAAATCGTAATTATGCTAGCAAACCACAAAATGTTATTTTGCGACATGCTTTAAGCAAAACTGATATTCCAACTGCAGTTAGTGATTCAAAAAATCGTGTAGAAGTCCAACCAAATTTCTCAATTGAAATTAAAACTTTGCCTGTTGCTAATCAAAAAGTAAGCGGAAGATGTTGGATTTTTGCTGGATTAAATGTTTTAAGAGAAATTGTTGCTAAAAAATGTAATTTAGATAAGTTTGAATTGAGTCAAAACTATGTAGCACTATTTGATAAACTTGAAAAATCGAATTATTTACTTGCTAGTATTATTGATTTAATTGAATCAAGACCAGATGACCGTGTTTTAATGCATCTTTTAGTTAATGGTGTTGGCGATGGCGGTCAATGGGATATGTTCCGTGATTTAGTCGTTAAATATGGTGTCGTTCCTCAAAGTACGTATGAAGAAACATTCCAATCTAACAACACTAAATTTAGTGATCAATTATTAAATTCTTACATTCGTGAGTTTGCTTATGAGGCACAAAAATTAGCTCATGAAGGCAAAGATAAGAAAGAAATCGATATTCTTAAAGAAGAAGTTTTATCTAAGATTTATGCTTTGCTGATTAATTCGTTTGGAGTACCACCAACTAAGTTTGATTTTGAATATACCGATAAGGATGGTAAATACCATAATGAACCTGGTTATACCCCTCTTACTTTTTTCCAAAAATATATTGGCAGTGATATTGATGAATATGTTTCAATCATTAATTCGCCAACCAAAGATAAACCATATATGAAGAGTTATACAATTGATTACCTTGGTAATGTTATCGAAGGTAAACCAGTTACTCACTTAAATCTTCCAATGGATAGAATTAAAGAATTGATTATAAATCAACTTAAAGATGGTAATATTGTTTGGTTTGGTAGTGATGTCGGAGCGTATGGCGATAAAGTTAATGGTGTTTGGGATGATTTAAGTTTTGACTATATGTCGGCTTTTGGTTTTGATTTAAAATTTGATAAAGCCGCAATGCTTGATTATCATGAATCAGCTATGAACCATGCAATGTGCATTACGGGTGTTAATTTAAAGAATAATGTAGCTAGTAAATGGAAGATTGAAAATAGTTGGGGTGATGCCTATGGAAATAAAGGATACTTTATTATGTCCTCAAGTTGGTTTGATACCTTTGTTTATCAAGCGGTTATCCTTAAAAAGTATTTAACTGAAGAAGAATTAAATGCTTATAAAGAGAAACCAATTGTTCTTGATCCATGGGATCCAATGGGAACACTTGCCGATTAAAAAAATTGCCACTTTGTGGCAATTTTTTTGTTCTAAAACTTGCTTAAAATTAATTTTTACTACTTAAAATAATAGATTATTTATACTAAAATAAATGTGAGGGAAAGAAAAATGAATTATAGCATTGAAAAATTTAAAGATAATGTCGTTTTTATTAAGGTTTCAAACGGAAATAAAATGTCGGCTGTTTTTTCTAACTTTGGTGCTGGTGTATATAGTTTAAGATATGAAAACTTACCATTAATACTTGAAATTAGCGATAAAGAAACCTGGTTACATCAACCTAATTATTATGGAAAGACTTTAGCCCGTGTAGCTGGTAGAATCCCGGTTAATGGTGTCCTTGATGGCGTTCCTTATAAGTTAGATGAAACAATGGCTAGTTATTGTTTACATGGTGGTGATATAAATAGTTTATCTTTTAAAGCCTGGGACTATAAAGTTAAAGAGTTTGCTAATAAAACGGATGTCATTTTTTCAATTACTAGTCGTGCTAAAGAAAATGGTTTCCCTGGACTTGTTAAAATTAAAGTTATCTATGAATTATTTAAGAAGAATAATAATTTAAAATGTTTATATAAGGCCTCAACTACCAGTGCGACTTTATTAAATCTTTCAAATCATAACTATTATAATTTCTTAAATAGCAAAGATGTTAGTTTATATAGTTTAAGAGTAGCGGCAAGTAAATATGGTGTGATTGATCAAACTAGTTTTATTCATGGCGTAGATCGTCTTCCTTGGTTTTTAGATTTTTCACGACTAGCTAAACTTAATAATCGTTTAACTTATCTTGAAAATAAAACTTGGATTAAGACCATTGATAATACCTTTATTTTTGATGAAGTCAATCCAAAAAAGCCTCAAGTTGTTTTGAAGTCTCCTGAATTTAAGGCAACTTTATATACCTCTTATCCAACTTTAAATATTTTCTGCGATAACTTCCATGTACCACTTAAATTTAATCAATTTAATGAATTAGATAGCGGAAGAAGATCGCTAGCTCTCGAACCTCAATTATTTGATTATGATTTAAAGACTCTAGAACTTCATAAAGGCGAAAAATACAATCATTTCTGGATGATTAAATTTAAAGATTTGAGGAAATAATTATGATTGAAGATACCATCAATGAGTTAATTAGTTATGCGAAGATTCATCTTGGAATGAATGAATTTGATTCACTTTATTTTAAAAATATATTGCTTGGTGAATTAGGGATTAGTAAACCAAGTACTTCTATCGTTGATATACATAAAATTGAGAACTTAATGGTACCTGATTCTTTGCTTGATAAGATTAAAGAATATTTAGTTAATGTAAAAAAGATGGATGAAATTAGTGCGGATTTATTCATCACAAAGTTAATGGGTTTCATTTCGCCAAATCCTTCTAAAGTAGTGGAAGAATTCAATAAATATGAAAAAGAATCTCCTAAAAAAGCGCTTGATTATCTATATGATTTATCGATTAAAAACAATTATGTTCAAAAAACAAAGATTGATAAAAATTTAGTTTGGGAAACTAGTTATCCTGACAAAAATTTAGAAATTAGTATTAACTTATCTAAACCAGAAAAAAATAACAAAGATATCGCTAAATTGGTGGCCAAGGTTGATCCAAAAGAAGAAAAATATCCTAAGTGTTTATTATGTTTAGAAAACCTTGGTTTCTATGGTAATTCTTCACAACCAGCTCGAGAGAATATTCGTCTTATTCCTTTAAGACTTGGCGATGAAGATTGGTATTTACAATATTCTCCATATGGTTATTTCCATATGCATTGTATATGTTTCGCTAAAGATCATGCGAATATGTTAATTGATAAAATGACTTTTGTGCGTTTATGTGAATTTGTTGATCGTTTTCCATGTTTCTTTATTGGAAGTAATGCGGATTTACCAATTGTTGGTGGATCAATTTTAAATCACAATCATTTTCAAGGTGGTGAACATCTTTTACCAGTAATGAAAGCGAAACCTATTAAAGAATTTCATTTAAGTAAATATCCTTTAACTCGTTTATATAAACTTGATTGGTATAACACTTGTTTAATGCTTGAAAGTAAATCAAAAGAGGAAATAGTAAACTTAGCAACAGAGATTTTAAATGGTTGGCGAACATATAAAGATCCAGTTAACGAAGTTTACGGCGTCGACTTAGAAGGCAAACATAATACAATTACTCCGTCAATTCGTAAAGTTAATGAAACGTATTATCTATATTTAATCTTAAGAAATAATAAATGCACTCCCCAATATCCAGATGGAATTTTCCATGCCCATAAGCAATATCATATGATTAAAAAAGAAGGCATTGGTATTATTGAGGCCATGGGTTTATTTATTCTTCCAGCTCGACTTGTTCGTCAAAGCACGGAAATTAAAGATGTTTTGTTAAGATCGCTTAATGATGGAGATATCATTAAAACTTATCCTGATTTAGAAGACTTTATCCCAATGATTCATGAACTTGAACGTAAATATAACAAAGAAACGATTGATAAAGATATTCGTGAATATATTGATGATGTATGTAAAAATATTCTTATTAATACGGCTGTATTTAAAGATACCATTGTTGGTAAACTTGGTCTCGATCACTTTATAGGGAGTTTAAATTTATGATTAATGAATTAGATTTGGTAAACAATTTTGTAAAAGTTTTTAAAACAAAACCAAGTTTTTATATTGATGCTGGTGGTCGTTATGAGATTTGCGGGAATCATACTGATCATAACCATGGTTTATGTTTAGTCGCTAATGCTAGTTTAAGAATTTGTGCGGTTGCTAATAAAAATTCAAAAATGGTTAATATTCAATCAAAAGGATTTCCATTTATAACCTTTAATCTAGATGATTTATCATCTAATCCTAAAGAATATTCGACGACTCTTTCCTTATGTAAAGGAATTCTTTACAAGATGAAATTAGATGGCTATCAAATTGGTGGTTTTGATTTATATATGGATAGCGAGATTCCAGATGGTAGTGGAGTTTCTTCTTCAGCCGCGGTTGAATCGCTATTTGGATATCTTGTGAGTTATTTATATAACGATGGAAAGATTCCACCAATGGTTATTGCTAAAAATGGTCAATTTAGTGAAAATAACTATTTTCATAAACCATGTGGTTTATTAGATCAAATTGGTACCTCTTTTGATAGTAGTAACTTTATTGATTTTAAAGATATTAATAATCCTGTTGTAACGACTCTTCCATTTAACTTACCGCTAACTTTATATCTTATTAAATCTGCTGGTACGCATAGTGGATTAACCGCCTTATATGCCGCTATTCCTAATGCAATGTATGCTGTAGCTAATAAACTAGATAATAAAAAATATCTTCGTGATGTCTCAAATGTTTTAGATGTATACGACAAGATTGATAAACTTGATTTTGACGATCATACAAAGCGAATTGCCAAGCATTTCTATTTAGAAAATAATAATGTGAGAGTAGCTAGAAGAGCAATTGAGGAAAATAATATTGAAGATTTCTTAGGGGCTATTAGGGCCAGTCAATATAGTTCTTTACATAATCTTGAAAATACTTATGTGAAAGGCGAATTTAAAAACTCACCACAAGATATTATTGACCATGTATCAACTTTCCTTGGTAAGTTTGGAGCAGTTAGAATTCATGGTGGTGGCTTTAAAGGAACGGTTATTTGCTTTGTTAAAAATGATTTTACAAAAGACTTTGAAGCTTATTTAGAAAAGAATTATAAAGATCGATACTATAAAGTAAATATTTCTAATAAAGCGGTGAATTTTAAAAAATTAGCATAAAAAAAGATGGAGAAATTTCTCCATCTTTTTTTAGTTTACATGGTTTCGTGCCCAATTATTAATATTTATTTCGCCTTCGATTTTACTAAAACCATCTTTATTTGGTACGAGTAAAACAGGAACATGTGTGATATGAAGCTCTTCAAAAAGAGCTTCATTTTCTTTTAAATCCCAGTTAATATCTTTATATTTGATTTTGTATTTATCTAAAATAATTTTTGCTGTATGACAATGTGGGCAATTGGTTAAACTGAGTAAACTTAATTCTTTAATTTCCATAGGTAATCTCCTTTAGTGCTTATAATTTATCATAAGATTATTTTTATACAAAATATGATGCTTATTAATGCATTTAAGTAGAATATATTCCTTTATTTTAATAGTTAATTTATATATAATCTAAACGCTCGAGTGTCTTAATCATGACTCACCACTCGTAAAATAAAACAGGAGGATGTTTTTGTTTATGAAGAAGTTTTTTACGCTTAAAGTTATTACAACTAATGCCTTAATTTGCGCATTATATGTTGTCTTAACGCTAATCTCTGGCCCACTTGCCTTCAATGGTGGTGCTCTTCAACTTCGAATTAGTGAAATCTTAAATCTATTAGTTTTCTTTAATCCGATTTATACAGTTGGGGTGACTCTTGGATGTTTACTTAGTAATATTATTTCAATGTATGGTTGGCCTGATTTAGTAGTTGGGACTAGTGCAACTTTATTAACTTGTCTAGCAATTATTCTTATTAGTAAAACAATTAAAAGCTTATTTATTTCAGCTTTGATACCTGCAATATTTAACGCTTCAATTGTTCCGATTGTTATATATTTATATGATACAACTGTTCCATTAAACTCATTTTATTGGGTTAGTTTTATGTGGGTAGGCTTAGGTGAACTTATTGTTTGTTTATGTTTAGGTTATCCATTATTTTTATCACTCGCTAAAAAATATCATGGTTTCTATGATTTAATTAGCGCAACGAATCGCTATGATTTAAAGTGGTGATAAACTATTTTTATTTGTATTAATTTTTCCATCTTTTATATATAAAACCTTATTAAAATAAGAGGCAACTTCTTTGTCATGAGTCACAATGATGATTGTTTTTCCTAATTTATTAAGAGAAATAAATAATTCCATAATTTCTTTTTTTGTATTGCTATCGAGAGCGGCAGTTGGTTCATCTGCTAAAAGGATTTCTGGATCATTTATCATAGCTCGAGCAATGGCCACTCTTTGACGTTGACCGCCACTTAGATTAATGACCTTCTCTTTCATTTTATCCATGATACCAACCATTTTTAAAACTTCAAATACACGTTCTTTGCAAGCTTTATGCGAATGATATTTATTGGACAAACATAAAGGTAAAACAACATTTTCATAAACAGTTTGTTTGTTAATTAGTGAATATTCTTGCAAGACATATCCAATAAAATTACTTCTTATTTTTGCTAAGGTAAAATCATTGGCTTTGCTGACATCTTGATTATTTAATATATATGTGCCTGTATCAAAATTATCTAGACAACCAATAATGTTTAATAAGGTTGTTTTGCCACTTCCTGAAACGCCCATAATTGATAAGGCTTCACCTTTATGAATTTCTAAATTAATGTCTTTCAAAACATGATTTTCATTAGCTTTTTTAAGGTTATATGTCTTATTAAGATTTTTTAATACAATTAAGTTTTCCATGTTTAGTTATCCTTCCTTAGATCAATACTAATATTAGCTTTTTTAATTGAAATAAATTTTATTAAAGCGAGTATTAAATAAATTAAAATAAGAAATAGAATTGGGATTAATAAATTTTTGAAATATAATCTTTCTTTAATATTAAAGATGGTTAATAATCCACAATATTGTTCATAATCTGAGATATATGTAGTAACTATAATTAAAATTATGGTGCTAAGTAAAGAGAATAAAAGTTTAAGTAAATAAATTATATATATTTCTTTTTTTGTGCCACCAGATAATAAGATAATTGATGTTTCTTTCCGATTTTTTTCTTTAGAATTAACGGTGTATAAGAAGAAAAGTATAAAAGTGATGGAAATAGAAATTATTGTTATATATACGATATTCTTGACAAATAAAGGATCATTTTTTAAGCCAGAAAAACTCTTTTTATAGATAAAATCTTCTTTTATTGTTGGAAGAATTTTATCACTGGTGTATCCAAAAGTTGGATAATATACAAAACTACTGTCAATTCGAGGCGATTTATCATATTGTTTTTTGCACATTATTTTATCAAGATTTATTAAATCTATAACGTGACTATTATTTAAATGTAAAAGATATGTTGCTCGTCCTTCAGAATTCTTATAGTAATTTTTATCTATTTCTTTTAATAACTCCTTGTCTTTAGTGGCAAAAAGAATATTTGCATTTAAATTAAAAACATTTTCTTCTTCTTCAATTTTTCCAATACATTTAACTTTATTAATGATTTTATCTAAATATGTTAAGTCTTGAGGGTATTCAGAAATCCAAGATCGTAAAGATAAGTTATATTCCATATTAGTTTTAATTTTTTTAATATCATTACTGACTATTATTTGATTTTCATCTTTGTAATTAAAAAATGATCCATGAAGCATTTTAAATGGAAAATAATTTACAGCATCGTAATCCATGATGGCAATTGTTGCATTTTCAACAATTTCCCCATTAAATTTAAATGATAATTCTTGGGAAGAAGCGCCACTTAAACCATAAAAATGATAAATCGTTTGGTATTCTATATGGTTATTATCTAAATAATCTTTAATATAAAAATTTTGCTTATCATTATCATCATATATGTATGAACTATTTATTAAGTATAAATCATCATATTTTTCATTATAAAGATAGTCATAATGCGTTGAATCAGTATTTAAACCAATTGAATTTACAAAAGAGAAAGTAAAAATAAAAGTGATTATTGTGATTGTTAAACTTAATAGTAAGTCTTTAAAGAAAAAAGTTTTAAATATGCAGCAAAAGCGTTTCATATTATTTTCCTCCTCTGCTTTTTTTAAAAATGTATGGTAAATAAATAACAAAAGATAATAATGGAGGAATAATTGAAAGTGAAAAATCAAGTAAAAAAATAATCCAATTCATGCTTTTATAAACAAAATTATCTTTATTGTAATCTAGCGGATTTGCAAGGCTCACGAGATAGTAAGTTAGATAATCAATCATAGAAGCAAAAAGAAAACTAAAAAGCATAAATAATAGATTTTCAAATAAATAAAGAAAGAAAATTTGTAACTGATTGGCTCCTAATATTTTATATACCAAAATTTGTTCTTTTAAGTTGTTATAATACAATGAATAACAGGTGATAAATATTATGGTTAGTATCCCTTCTATTAGCATAATTATTGATATATAGAATATGCCACTAGATTCTCTAAAGATTTGGGAGGGGATTTCTAGTAAAAATCTTGATAAATAGCCACCGATATAGAACAGCAAAAACTCAATGATAAAAATTAAGGCAATATTATCAAAATTGTTTTTAAAGTTTTCTTTTAAATGTTCAATAATTAATCGCATATGGAATCCTTTCTATGATTTTTATATTAGTTTTTAATTTTTTATGATTGTTTTACATTAAAAAATTTGTGGTCAAAAAAGTAAACACAAAGATTTTCTTATGGTATTAATTGATTATTTGTGTATTTTTGTAGAATACTTATTATTTATTTCGATTTTTTTCTAAAGACAAAATAAAACAAAATAACTAATATAGTTATTACAAGATAAAAAACAAACAAAGTATAGATTGAGACGTTAAACGATGAAGTTTGTGTATCATAAACTCTCTTCCATGTAAAAAATGAAAGAAGAAGTCCACACAGAAGTGTTAAAGAAATGACAAATATATCTTTCGTTAAAGTTTTATTCTTTTTCTTATTTGAATCAGATTTTAAAATAAAATCGGTTGTGACGTTAAAAAAATCAGCAATTAAAACAATATTATCAACTGTAGGCAAGACAACATTATTTTCCCATTTATAAATGGTTTGTCTAGAAACATTTATTTTTAATGCTAGTTCATCTTGCGTAACATTATTATCTGTTCTTAATTTTAATATTCTTTCACCAATTGTCATTTTTTATCACCCCTTGAATTTATTTCATCTTGATATTCTTCTAGATAACGAAATCTAATATATAAGACCAGAATGAAGATGGTTAAATTTATGTAAAAAGTTAGATCAAATAAATAAACAAAAGTTTGATTAAAAGAACTGATCCAACTACAAAATAAATTATATAAACTTAAATCAAATATAAAAGATAAGTTTATCGTTAAGATTACGATAAGTGTTATGTATAAAATTTTTAAATGTTTTATCTTCATTTCTAACATTATAACTTTTTGAAAGTATTTTTAAAATTAACTAATTGTTTTTTCGAACGCCGTAGTAATTGTATAGATATCGTTTTGCGAATAAGTATAAGTTGCAGTAACAATAACTATTGCCGATTGTGCAAAAGCTCCATCATAGTAACCATTTTCATTTATAAATTGTTTGTATGAGCAACCATTTCCATTAGGCAGTGCTGGTGCTAGATCATCAGTTATCAAATCATCTGAATGATTATATTCGTTATTTAGACGCAAATATTTAGAAGTATAGCATTCGCCTCTTCCTCTTGCATTATTGAAAAAGCCAAAATAGGCAATAGTGTCAATTTTAATATAGTCATAAAGTCGAATATTTGATCCTGTAGTTGCAAAATTAGTATCTATTCCAACAAAAACTTTATAATCAAATCTATCAGCACTCATCGGGTTGTTACATGCAGATATTGTTGTGTTAAAATAAATCCCATTTGTTATATTTAATGAGTTTTTGAGATAAAAATTATTCGATGTTGTGCTTTGCCACCCGAGATAATTGTTGTTTTCTATTTCCTGTTCTGGATTTTCAACAATATTTGTCATCATATAACTACCTCCTTTTCCAAAAATGGTAGTTAAAATAGACATCAAACAAATTAGAGACTTTGCATTCATAATATTCCTCCTTAGGATACTTATATTTTGGTAAATATAAATTTTGGGCTCAATAGTATACTTTTAAAATTAAATGTAAACTTATGTTAACATCATAAAAATCATAGAATATATATGCTATATTGTTTTAAAGTCTATTATTCTAATTTCAATAATGATAAAATTAACTCCATGAAAAAAGGTTTTTATTTAGAAATTTTACATGTCGATAAGAATTGTGGTGCTCGATATGGTATATTACATACTCCACATGGTGATGTTGAAGTTCCAATGTTTATGCCTGTTGGTACCGTTGGCAGCGTTAAAACGTTAACTCCAGAAGAACTTTATGCAATGCATAGTGGCGTTATTTTAGCGAATACTTATCATTTACATTTAAGACCAGGTGAAGATATTGTTGATAAGGCTGGTGGTATTCAAAAGTTTATGAATTACAAAGGTCCAATGCTTACTGATAGTGGTGGATTTCAAGTATTTTCGCTTGCGAAAACTCGTGATATTAAAGAAGAGGGTGTGACCTTTAAATCTCACTTAAACGGGGACAAGATTTTCTTTTCGCCAGAAATTGTTATTGGAATACAAGAAAAAATTGGCGCCGATATTATTATGTCTTTTGATGAATGCATTCCTTATCCAGCTACTTATAAATATGCCAAAGATAGTACAGAAAGAACTTTAAGATGGGCAGCAAGAGGTAAGGCCGTTCATAAACGTGATGACCAAGCTTTATTTGGCATTGTTCAAGGTGGAGATTATGAAGATTTACGTACAATGTGTGCACAAGAATTGGTTAAAATGGATTTTGATGGATATTCAATTGGTGGAACGAGTATTGGTGAACCAAAAGAAAAATGCTTTGAAATGATTGACTATGCAATTAAATATTTACCAAGTGACAAACCTCGTTATTTAATGGGTGTTGGTAGCTTAGATTATATGCTAGAAGGCGTTGCAAAAGGGATTGATATGATGGATTGTGTCCTTCCTACTCGTATCGCTCGTCACGGAACTTTAATGACTCATAATGGCCGTGTTAATATTAAAAATGAAAAATACAAAGAAGATTTTTCACCACTTGATAGTGAGTGTGACTGTTATACTTGTAAGAATTATACAAAAGCTTATTTGAGACATCTTTATGTTAGTGAAGAGCAACTTGCTCAACGATTATTAAGTATTCATAATTTGCGATTTTTAATCTCAATTATGGAAGGAGCAAGAGAAGCAATTAAAGAAGATCGCTTCTTAGAATATAAAGACGAAGTTCTTAAAAAATATGGTGATAAAAGAGGTTTTTAGATATGGATATTGAGTTATTTGATTATAATCTTCCTGAAGAATTGATTGCACAAGAGCCAAGTAAGGTTCGTGATGAATGTCGTTTAATGGTGATTAACCGTGAAACTAAAACTTATGAAGATAAACATTTTTACGATATATATGACTACTTAAATAAGGGTGATGTGTTAGTTAGGAACAATACAAAAGTTATTCCTGCAAGACTCTTTGCAACTAAAGAAGGCACTGGTGCACAAGTTGAAGTTTTACTTTTAAAAGATATTGGTAATGATACCTATGAGTGTTTATGTGGAAATGCTAAAACTATCAAAGAAGGAACGATCTTACATTTTAAAGATGATATTTTAGTTGGCGATTGTGTGAAAGTTTTAGATGAGGGAATTCGTCATATTCATTTTAAATATGAGGGAATTTTCTTAGAAGAACTCGATAAGATTGGTTTAATGCCACTTCCTCCTTATATTCATAAACAAGTTGAAGATAATAACGAATATCAAACAGTTTATGCAAAAGTGGAAGGTAGTGCAGCTGCGCCTACTGCTGGATTCCATTTTACGAATGAATTATTAGATAAACTCACCAAAAAAGGTGTCGAAATTGTTGATATTACGTTAAACGTTGGTTTAGGAACTTTTAGACCAGTTAAAGTTAAAGATACAAAAGATCATGTGATGCATAGCGAATTTTTTGAGATGAGCGAAGAAGCAGCAAATCGTTTAAATAAAGCGAAAGCGGAAGGAAGACGAATTATTGCTTGTGGAACAACAAGTGTAAGAACACTTGAGGCCGTTTATTCAAAATATAATACTTTTAAAGCTTGCAAAGAAAATACTGCAATTTTCATTCAACCAGGCTATGAATATAAAGCGGTTGATGCTTTAATTACTAATTTTCATTTACCAAAATCAACCCTAATTATGCTTGTTAGTGCTTTTATGGGTCGTGAGTTTACCCTAGGTTGTTATAAACATGCGGTGGAAGAGAAATATCGTTTCTTTTCGTTTGGTGATGCAATGTTTATTTACGGAAGTTATAACTATAAAAGTCAATAGAAGATTCTATTTTTCTCTTTATGAAAAAAATTTATTGGATTATTAATCAATACCAAAAGATTGGTGGTAGCGAAATTGTCAGTTCTTATCTGGCAAATTCTTTAGCAAAAGAATGTGATTTAACTGTTGTTTTATTAAGTAATGATGAAATTAATTATGATTTATACAATGTTGATGAAAACTTAAAGATAATAAAACTCAATATTGATAAAGAGATAATTCGTAATGAAGATTATTTATCTAAGCCTAATTTCTTTAAAAAATTTGTTCTTGTTTTAAAATTGATTCATATCAATCTACTTGGTAAATATAAATATCGTCGGTTTATAAAAAAGATGACAACAAACGAAGACATTATTATTTGTTCTTCACCTTTTTCTTATTTAATTGCTCCAAGGGGAAGAAAAGTAATTTTTCATCTTCATTATAATTCTCGTTATTTTACTAGTTTCAGTAATAAATTTTTACACACTTTCTTTTATATTAAGTTAACTAAATATGTCTTTTTAACTAAGGAAACTATGGAAAAAATGAAACATAAAAATGATACAAAGGCTATCTATATCAATAATCCTGCCAAATTTAAACGAGAACAAATATTGGCAACGCATAAAAAATTAAAGATTGTTTTTATTGCCCGCTATGAGCAACAAAAAAGGCCTCTCAAAGCAATTGAAGTGCTTGGTGAATTGGCGAAAAAAACTACTAATTTTAAAGCATCGTTTTATGGCGGTGGTTATTACTTTTTAGAAATGGTCGATAAAGTAAAAGAATTAAATCTTACCTCGTTAGTTAAAGTCCACGATACTTTTTGCGATGCTAAAAAAGTATTATCAGACAGTGATGTATTGATTTTAACAAGCGAGTTTGAAGGTTTTCAATTATCAGTTATTGAAGCAGCAAGTTTATCTGTTCCAACTATTTCTTATGATTTTGGTGATGGTATAGATGATGTAATTAACAATGAAAAGACGGGTTTTATTATTCCATATAATGATAAAGAAAAGTTTGTAGAAAAATTATTATTCTTTTCAAATAACCAAGAAGAGCTTATCCAATTTAAGAAAAATGCCTATCTATTTAGCAAGAAATTTGAAATAGATCGTATTAAGGAAGAGTGGCTTAATTTGTTTAATTTAATATAGTTTTTTATATTATAAAGAATAAAATATTATCAGTATGAACAATTTAACTAAAATTAATTATTTTAGTGAATCTCTTAAAGAGTATCGTAATTTAAGAAAAAGTAATGGGAACAATAAACCAAAACTATTACTCCATGTTTGCTGTGGAGCTTGTTCTTGTTACCCTTTAGTTTTCTTAAGTGATTTATTTGAGGTAACAATTTTATTTTCAAACTCAAATATTTATCCCAAAAGTGAGTTTGATTTGAGACTATTAAATTTAAAGAAATATGTTGAGATAATTAATCAAGAATTTAATGAACATATTGAGGTTATTGTTGACGATTATAATTATGATGAATTTAGAAAAGATCTACTACCATTTAAGGATGAAAAAGAGAATGGTAATCGCTGTCATATTTGTATTGCTAAACGCTTAAATCGTTTGTTTGAGTATGCAAAAGAACATGGGTATACTTTAGTTACAACAGTGATGTCAATTTCGCGAAACAAAGATGTTAATTTTTTAAATCAAACTGGAATTAATTTAAGTAAAAATTACCCTGGAATCACATACTATGTTAGTGATTTTAAAAAGAATGGTGGTCAAGATTTAGGCGTAGCGTTAAGTAAGAAATTTGAGATTTATCGCCAAAACTATTGTGGCTGTGAGTTTTCGAATAAAGAGGAATAGTTATCTATGGTTATTTTATATGGTTTAATGTGCTTTAAAAGCTTTGAGCAAGTGAAAAATTTAATTGATATTTTGAATGTAAATGGAAACATTATTATTGTTCATGTTGATTTAAAAAGTGAAGAACTCTATAACGGTTTGCTTGAGCACTATAAAGATGATAAATCCATACATTTCTTAGCAGATCGTGTTGAAATCCGTTGGGGTGGCTATCAACAAATACTTTGTGAAACAAAGATTTTTAAAGAAGCTTTAAAATATAATTTTGATTATTTTAAACTATTGAGTGGCAGTGATTTACCAGTTAAAACAGATAGTGAATTTAAAGCTTTTTTAACCAAAAATGGAAATAAAGAATATATCGAATGCTTTAAAGATGTACATCAAAGATGGAGACTACATTTATATCATAATGAAGTTTATCCATGGTTTAGAAAGCATTTTAATTTTTTACAATTTACGATGGAAATTATTGATTTTTTTGCTGGATGGAAAATTGGTAATAAGAATTTTGTTAATTATGATGGAACAATGGGGACTAACTGGATTTTAGTTACTCATGATTTCTTAAAATATTTAAGTGATTATATCGAGAAATATAAAGTTACGGATTTATTTAAAAACACCATTTGTGGTGATGAAGTCTTTGTCCAATTAATTTTTAAAGATTCACCATTCTATAAAAATATTTATAAGCATGAACGTGGAGGAGCTCTTCTTTATGTTCATTGGGCGCTTTATAATTCACCTCGTATTTTAACTGAAAAAGATCTTAAGCATCTAGATGCTCCCGATTGTTTTTTTGCTCGTAAATTTGAACTAAGTTACAATAGAGAATTCGTAGAGTCGATTTATCGACGACATAAAAATCTTAAATAAGGTATGATATCAATATGAAAACTAATTTATTTGTTGTAACCCATAAAGTGATTAATAAAAAATACTATAAAGATCGAGATTTATTTTTGGTTGGTCCAAAACAAGATTCAATCTATAAAGATGGAGATTTTAAAGACAATACTTTAATCAATATTAGTGATAAAAACTATACGTATTGTGAATGTACCGCGATGTATTGGTTATATAAAAATTATAAGTGTGACTATATTGCAATCGAACATTATCGTCGTTTATTTTATAAATGGAATTTTACGCCAATTGATAAAAAGTATGTTGAACATAAACTTAAAAAATATGATTTTATCGTAATGATTAATTGGTGGCTCACTAAAAGTAATAAAGATCAATTTATTAAAGGCCATGGTTTAAAGATGTATGAAGCGATGGAAAATGTCATTAAGAAAGTCCATCCAGAATATTTACCTTCTTTTAATAAAGTGATGAAAGAACATCATTTAAGTTGGTGCAATATGCTGATTACTTCGAAGACAAATTATGATAAATATTGTGATTTCTTATTTAGTATTCTTTTTGAAGTTGAAAAGAATATTGAAATACCAACGGATCCATATCAACGACGTATAATGGGATTTATTAGTGAAAGAATGCTTAATGTTTACTTAACTTATCACCACGAATTGAAAGTAAAACAGTGTTTAGTTTTACAAACAAAACGATATTTAAAGGAGTAATTTTATGGCTAATAAATATGATATTTTAGAGATTAGTGAACGTGCTAAATTAGATAAAGCAAATGGTAACCAAGTAATTAATGGTTGTGTTGGGACTTTTAAAGATGACAATCACGTCTTAATATCTTTTCCTAGTGTTAAAGAATATTTAGTGAAATATAATACGAATTATTTAGATTATTCGCGGGTTATTGGTCCAGCCAGTTTTTTAAGTGGTGCGAAGAAATGGTTCTTTAATAAAGATTATCAAGAAATTACAGAAAATAAGCATTTATTTGAAGCAGCAACGATTGGCGGAACCGGAGCTGTTTATGATATTTTTAAATATTATAGCGATAGCCATGGTGTCACTATTATTAGTGATATTTGTTGGCCTAACTATTTTACGATTGCCAAAAATACTAATCTTGAATATCTAACTTATCCATTATTTTTAAATAACAAATTTAATTTTATTGATTTAGAAAAATCAATTATTAGCGCTTTAACAAAAGTAGATAAAGTTTTGCTTGTGATTAATGATCCTTGTCAAAATCCAACTGGTTATTCTTTTAGCGAAGAAGAATATAAAACTTTATTTGATTTAGTTAATAAATATAATCGAGAAAATAAGGTTGTAGACTTACTTTTTGATATTGCATATATCGACTACAGTTACACAAAACCTCTTTTACTCAATTATCTAAAAAAATTCTACCCATTTAACATCCATTTAGCTTTTAGTTGTTCAAAGACTTTTGGAATCTATGGTTTAAGAGTTGGTGGATTAATTTCTTTTCTTAAATCAGTAGAAGAAAAGACGAGGTTAAGTGATGCGATTTTTGATATTGCTAGAGGCTCTATTTCTTCGCCAAATGGCGGGGCAACAAATGCCTTAAGCAAACTTTTTGATAGTGATAGTGCCGTTGAAGCGATGAGACTTCAACTAGTTGAAGAAAGAAATTTCTTAAAATCTAGAGCGCTAAATGCTTTACAGATTATGAATGATAACAAAATAGAATACCTTCCATACAGTGCAGGTTTTTTCATTACAATTGTTACTAAAATTAATGCTTACGCATTAGAAGATAATCTTGAAAAAATGCATCTTTATGTAGTACCAATTGCTAAGAATTTGGTGCGAATTGCTATCTGTAGTTTATCGGTAAATGAGATTAGTTTGATTGCTAAAGCCATCAGAAATTTTAACGTTTAAGGGTGTTTTTGGCTCTCAAAAATTTGAGAAAATTTCAAAAATTTCGACCAAAAATTAATTTTTAGAGTTCAAAGTCTATTAGCCACATTATAAAAAAATGTGGTTTTTTTTCTTACTTTTTCTTGACTTTATATTACATATAAGAGTACAATCCTAGTTGCTGACGAATGTATTGATTTGCGAGATTGCTGATACACCAACAGGCGTTGTCATGAAGGTAATCAGGTAACTCGTAATGAACATTCCATTGCCTGTTATTTGAAAGGAGAAAATTCATGGCAAAAGTCAAAAAGATTAGAGTTCGCTTACAAGCTTATGACCACAAAGTATTAGATTTAGCGGTCAACAAGATTGTTACAGCAATTCAAAAGTCGGGTGCAGGTGTAGTCGGACCAATTCCACTTCCAACGGAGAAACAAGTCTACACAATTTTAAGAGCTGTCTTTAAATACAAAGATACTCGTGAACAATTTGAGATTAGAACTCATAAGAGAATTATTGATATCACTAATCCAAACAATTCAACAATTGAGGCCTTAAAGAAGTTAGATCTTCCAAGTGGCGTCGATATTGATATCAAGTTATAGGAGGTAGGACACGATGAAAAGTATTATTGGTCGAAAGATCGGTATGACTGAAGTCTACGCTGAAGATGGCACAATGTATGCTGTCACAGTAGTCGAAGTCTTACCAAACGTCATTACCCAAAAGAAGACAGTTGAAAAAGATGGTTATGCTGCTCTTCAAGTCGGTTACGAAGATAAAAAAGAGAAGAATGTCACAAAACCTGAAAAAGGTATTTATGAAAAAGCTAAGGTTGCTCCAAAAGCTCACTTATATGAACTTAAGGGTGATGAATTAGCAAGTTATGAAGTTGGTAGTGAAATTAAAGCTGATATCTTCAAGGTTGGCGATGTCGTTGATGTCGTTGGCACTTCAAAAGGTAAAGGTTTCAGTGGAACTATTAAGAGATGGCATATGACTATTGGACCAAAAGGTCATGGTAGTGGTTACCATAGACAACAAGGTTCATTTGCTAATAACGGTCGTACTAACAACCGTGTTATTCCTGGCAAACATATGTCTGGTCACTATGGTAATGATCAAGCAACTGTCTTAAATGCTCGTATCGTTGCTGTTGATACCACCAAGAACTATATTCTTGTTAGCGGTGGCATCCCAGGAAGTAAGTTAAGTATTGTTATGCTTCGTAGTGCAGTTAAGCCAATGAAGCATCCAGTTATTATTAAGCCATTACTCAATCGTGCGAAGTATGAAGCTGAATTAGCTGAGAAGTTAGCGGCTCAAGAAGCGGCTAAGGAACAAGCTAAGGCTGCTGAAAAGGCGAAAGAGGAAGCTGAGAAGAAGGCTGCTGAAGAAAAGAAAGCCGCTGAACAACGTGCTGCTGAAGAAGCCAAGAAAGCTGAAGAAGCCAAAGCTCAAGAAGCTGCTAAGGCTACGGAAGCTTCAAAAGCTGAAGAAGTTAAAGTTGAAAATAAGCCAGTTGATGGCGATAAGAAATAGTAGAAAGGAGAATTATTATGGCTGATACAATTAGTTTAAAAGTTTATAAGCAAGATGGTTCTGAAGTTTCTACTATTGATTTAAAGAAGAGTGTCTTCGGTGTTGAGCCAAATGAGGCCACCATGTATGATGCAGTTCTTGTTGAGAGAAGTAATTCTAGACAAGCTACCGCAAAAACTAAGAAGAGACACGAAGTTTCCGGTGGTGGTAAAAAACCATGGAGACAAAAAGGTACTGGTAGAGCAAGAGCCGGTAGCATTCGTAGCCCACTTTGGGTCCACGGTGGTATTGTCTTTGGTCCAACTGGAGAACAAAACTTTTCGATTAGACAAAACAAGAAGGAACACTTAATTGCTTTAAAGAGTGCTTTCTCACTTCTTGCTAAAAAAGGAATTGTTGTCTTAGATTCACTTAAAGTTAATGGAAAAACTAAAGATGTCTTAAACGTCTTAAGTGCCTTAAAGTTAAGTGATAGTAAAGTTATTATGGTTACCGATGATCTTAAAGTCTTACAAGGCGCAAGCAACATTGGTAATATCTCAACTCGTAGTTATAACAACTTAAGTGTTTATGATTTATTAAATACTGAAAAGTTAGTTATCTCCGTTGATGATATTAAGAAAATTGAGGAGGAACTTAAATAATGGCTACTGAAAAGAAAGTAAGTGCTACTAAAACTAGTGAAGTTAAGGCTAAGAAACCTGCTACTAAAAAAGTTGCTACAAAGGTAGAAGATAAGCCAACTGAAAAAGTTGAAGCACCAAAAACTACTGAAAAGAAGAGTGCCGTTAAAGTTGAAAAAGTTGCTCCTAGTAAAGTAGTAACTGTAAAACCAACTCTTAAAGATTATCAAGTTATTATTGAACCAATCATCACTGAAAAGTCGATGAGTGCTGGTCAAACTGAAAATAAGGCCACCTTTAAGGTTTTAAAGGATGCAAATAAGCTTGAAATTAGAAACGCTATTGAAAGAATTTATGGCGTTAAGGTAGCTAGTGTCAAAACAGTTAATGTTATTGAAAAAGCTACAACCCGTGGTAGTAAATATCATGGAACGATTAGTGGATACAAAAAAGCAATTGTTCGATTACAACAAGGATCAGCAATTGACTTATTTAAAGAGTAAATCCCTAACCTTATATAATATAGGAGAAAAATATGCCAATTAGAAATTATAGACCTTATACTCCTTCAAGAAGAGCAATGTCTAATGCCACTTTTGAAGAAGTTACTAAAAATACTCCTGAGAAATCCTTACTTGTTACCTTAAAGAAAACCGGTGGAAGAAATAACCAAGGTGTTATTACAACTCGTCATATCGGTGGTGGTAATAAAAAGAAATATCGTTTAATTGATTTTAAGCGAGATAAAAAAGGTGTCTTAGGAAAAGTTAGTGCAATTGAGTACGATCCAAATAGAAATGCTTATATTGCTTTAATTAATTATGTCGATGGTGAAAAACGTTACATCATTGAACCAAAAGGATTAAAAGTTGGAGATAAGATTGTTAGTGATGATGCTTGTGATATCGTCACTGGTAACTGCTTACAACTCAATAATATTCCAGAAGGTACCTTTGTCCACTGTGTTGAACTTCGTCCAGGTAAAGGCGGTCAATTATGCCGTGCTGCTGGATGTAGCGCACAAGTCCTTGGTAAAGAAGGAAAGTATGTTATTGTTCGTCTTCAAAGCGGTGAAATGCGTAAGATCTTAGGCGTTTGCCGAGCAACAATTGGACTTGTTGGTAATGAAGATTTCAGCTTAATCAATTTAGGTAAAGCTGGTAAAAATAGATGGTATGGTATCAGACCTACCGTTCGTGGTAGCGCAATGAACCCACCAGATCACCCACACGGTGGTGGTGAAGGTAAATGTCCAGTTGGACACGATGCTCCACGTACTCCATGGGGTAAGAGAGCTCTCGGTGTTAAGACTAGAAAATACAAGAAAGCTTCAACTAAACTCATGATTCATAGAGTTAACGATAAATAGTAAAGGAAAGGAGAATTAATTATGTCAAGAAGTCTTAAAAAGGGACCATTTGTAGATGCTTCCCTTATGAAAAAAGTTCAAGCTTTAAATAAAGCTAATAAAAAAGCCGTTATTAAAACTTGGAGTCGTAGAAGTACAATCTTCCCAGAATTCGTCGAACAAACCTTTGCTGTTTATAACGGTCATACCTTTATTACAGTTTATGTTACACAAGATATGGTTGGTCACAAATTAGGTGAATTTGCTCCAACTAGAACCTTCAAAGGTCACTTCGGAAACAATGCCGAAGATAAGGCTGCTGCTATGGAGGCCGCTGGTGTTAGACCAACTGCTGCTCCAGCTGCCCCAGCTGATAAGAAATAAATAGGAGATTATTATGGCAGAAACAAAAGAAAAGAAAGTTGTAGCCAAGAAGGCTACTAAAGCTCCAGCAAAGAAAGCAGCTCCTAAAAAGGAAGAAGCTAAAACCGCTGAAGTTAAAGTCGAATCTCCTAAAGCTGAAGAAGTAAAACCAGTTAAGGAAGTCAAAGCTAGTAAAACGAATAAAGCTCCTGAAGTTAAGAAGCCAATCGTTACCGAAGCTAAGGCTAGTGCCTTAAATGTTAAGATTACTCCACGTAAAGCAAGATTTGTTCTTGATACTATTCGTGGAAAGAATGTCGCAGTTGCTCTTGGTATCTTAGCCAATAGCGGACACGATAAAGCTTCACGTATTATTTCTAAAGTCATTAACAGCGCGAAAGCTAATGCTGTTAATAACTACAATATGAATGAAGATAAATTATATGTCAGTGAAATTCAGGTAAGTGATAGTTTAAAGATGGCGCGTTTCTTACCACGTGCCAAAGGCAGTAGCAGTGGAATGGTCAAGAGATTTGCCAATATCTACGTTACTGTTAAAGAAAAGAATTAAGGAAAGGAGAAAAATAAAATATGGGTCAAAAAGTAAATCCAGTAGGAATGAGAATTGGTCTTAATAAAGATTGGTCATCCCGTTGGTATGCTAACAAAAAAGATTTTTCTACTTACTTAATGGAAGATGTTAACATTCGTCGCTATATTGAAAAGCATGTTGATAAAGGTGCTTTACTTAGCCACATCGATATCGAACGTAAAAAAGGTGAAAACGGTAACAACGTTAACGTTATGATCTTCGTCGCTCGTCCAGGTATGGTCATTGGTGATAAAGGTGCTAATATCGAACTCTTACGTAAAGCCCTTGTTAAATTAACAAATAAGAGCAATGTTAAGATTGATGTTATTGAAGTTAAGAATCCTAGCTTAGATGCCAAGATTGTTAGCGAACAAATCGCTCAACAACTTGAACAACGTGCTAGTTTCCGTATCGCTCAAAAGAAAGCAATTATGCAAGTCCGTAAAGCTGGTGCTTGTGGTATTAAAACCAAAGTTACTGGTCGTTTAGGTGGAGCCGAAATTGCTCGTGAAGAGGGATATAGTGAAGGAACTATGGCTATCAATACCTTAAAGACTGATATTGATTTTGCTATCAGTGAAGCACATACCACATATGGTAAACTTGGCGTGAAGGTTTGGATCTCTCGTGGAGAAAAACCATTCAATAAATTTGAAGAGGATACTGAAAAGACTCTTCAAGAAGCCAAAGAACCACGTAAAGAAAATACTCAAAATGGCGATCGTCGTCCATTTAGAGGAAATCGTGGTCCACGTAATGATCAAAGAGTTCAAAATAATCCAAATACTGCAGCGGTTAATCCTGCTCCAGTTAGTGAAGAGAAGAAAGGAGAATAACTATGTTACAACCAAAGCGTGTTAAATATAGAAGACCTCATATTATTAAGTATGAAGGTTTAAGTAAAGGTGGTAACGAGGTTGCTTTCGGTGAGTATGGTCTACAAGCGATTGAAGGTGCTTGGGTCAGTGATCGTCAAATCGAAGCTTGCCGTGTTGTCCTTTCCCGTTATACCAGCCGTGCTGGTAAATCCTGGATTCGTATTTTCCCACACTTAGCTAAAACTAAGAAGCCAGCCGAAGTACGTATGGGTTCAGGTAAAGGTAACCCAGAATATTGGGTCGCTGTTGTTAAGACAAATCGTATTTTATTCGAAATCGCTGGTATTCCAGAAGATCAAGAAAAAGAAGCATTAAAGATGTGTATGTATAAGTTACCTCTTAAATGCCGTATTGTTAAAACTACTCGTGCAGTCGCTCACTACATCCACGTTGATACCGTTGTTGCTGCTCCAACACCAGCTGCTACTACAGCTACTGCTGCTGAACCAACTCAACCAGAAGTTATCCATGGTGGTAATGAAGTAAATGAAGGTGCATCTGCTGATAAGAGTCAAAAGAAGGAGAGTACTAGATAACTATGACAATCGAAGAAATTAAGAAGATGTCTACTGAAGATTTAAATAGCAAAGTATACTCCCTCAAAGAAGAGTATTACGATCTTCGTAGAAAAAAAGCTGTTGGTCAATTAGAGAATGTTAAGCACGTTAAGGAAGTTCGTAAAGATATCGCTCGTATCTATACTGTCCTTAAAGAACGTGAACTTGGAATTAAGTAAAGGAGAAACTTATGGATAAACGTAGAAGAATTCAAGGTGTCGTCTTCTCAAATAAGAACGACAAGACCATTGGCGTTATGTTGAGTGGTTATAAGAAACACTCCAAATACTTAAAACGTGTTCAATTCAGAAGCAAATATTATGCCGATGATCCAAAGAACGAAGCTAAGATTGGTGATGTTGTAACCATCGAAGAGTGCCGTCCAATGAGCAAAACTAAGAGATTTAGATTAATTTCAATTGATAAGAAGGCTTTAGAGAAGGTTGAGATCGTTGAAGATACTAACCTTGAAAAAGCTCTTCATGAAGAAAAACCAGTTGAAGAAACGGTTAAAGTTGAAGAAACTAAACCTACCGAAGTTAAAGCTACTGAAAAGAAAGCTGCTCCTAAGAAAGCTGCTGCTAAAAAGGTAGTTAAAGCTGCTAAGGAGGAGAAGTAAGTATGATTCAAACCGAAACTAACTTAGTGGTTGCTGATAACTCTGGTGCTCGTATTGTTCGAGTATTTAGAATTTATGGCGGAAGCCATCGAAAGACTTGTTCAGTCGGTGATGTCGTCTTATGTGCTGTTAAAGATGCCATTCCTAATGGGAAAGTAAGAAAGAGTGCTGTTGTTAAAGCGGTTATTGTCCGTACTGTCTATCCAATCCAACGAAAAGATGGCAGTGTTATTAAGTTTGATGATAACGCTTGTGTGTTAATTAATGAAGATAAGACCCCAATTGGAACACGTGTCTTCGGGCCAGTCGCTCGTGAACTTCGTGAAAAGGGTGGAGAAGGTTATATGAAGATCGTCTCCCTCGCTAGTGAAGTCTTATAGAAAGGATAAACATTATGAAAATTAAAACTGGTGATAAAGTCATTGTCATAAGTGGCAAAGATAAAGGTAAAACTGGTGTTGTTCAAAAAGCTTATCCTAAATTAAACAAGGTTGTTGTTGAAGGAGTCAATGTTCATAAAAAACATATGAAGCCAACTCAACAAAATCCTGAGGGTAGTATCCAAGAAGTTTATGCCCCATTAAATGTTAGTAAAGTAATGTATTACGATGCTAAAACTAAAAAAGGCACAAGACTTGGTTATAAAGTCAATAAAGATGGTACTAAAGTAAGAATCGCTAAGAAGAGCGGAACTGAAATTAAGTAAAGGAGAAATGTATGGCAGAAGAAAATAAAAAACCAGTAGCTGGCCAAGAAGATAAACCAGCCGCTAAAGTTGAATCTAAACCAGCAGCTCCTAAAGCTCAAGCGAAGGTTCAAACTCCAGCCACTAAAAAAGAGGCTGTCAAGAAAAATTCACAAGTCCGCCAAAAAGGATTTGTTGATTCAAAAAATCACACTCGTTTACTTGATCGTTACATTAAAGAAGTTAAACCTGCTTTAATGAAGAAGTTCGAATATAAGAGTGTTATGCAAGTACCAGCCTTAAGTAAGATCGTCGTCAACATTGGTGTTGGTGATGCTACTCAGGATAGTAAACGTATGGATGAAGCAGTTGCTGAAATTGCTGTAATTACTGGTCAAAAATGTATCGTAACTAAAGCAAAGAAGTCTATCGCTCCATTTAAATTAAGAGAGGGTCAATCAATCGGTTGTAAAGTGACTCTTCGTGGCGTAAGAATGTATGAATTCTTTGATAAATTAGTCTCAATTTCCTTACCACGTGTTCGTGATTTTAGAGGTGTCTCTAAGAACTCGTTCGATGGTCGTGGAAACTACACTTTAGGTATCAAGGAACAACTCATCTTCCCAGAAATCGAATATGATAAGGTTGCTAAAGTTAGAGGTATGGATATTATCATCGTTACTACTGCAAAGAGTGATGAAGAAGCATATGCCTTACTCAAAGAACTTGGTATGCCTTTCAGTAAATAGTTAGGAGGAAATAAACATGGCAAAAAAGAGTTTAATTGTTAAACAACAACGTAAACCTAAATTCTCAACTAGAGCTTATTCTCGTTGCAAGAGATGTGGACGTCCTCATGGCGTTTACTCAAAGTTCGGTCTTTGTAGAATTTGCTTACGTGAACTTGCTTATAAGGGTGAAATCCCTGGCATGAAGAAAGCTTCATGGTAAATTATTAGGAGGAAAAAATATGCATCAAGATCCAATAGCCGATATGCTTACAAGAATTAGAAATGCTAATGCGATTAGTAAAGATAGCGTTTCTATGCCTTCTAGTAAAATGAAAATCGGAATCGCGAAGATTCTTTTAAGTGAAGGTTTTATTAAAGATTATAAAGAAGTTAAAGATGATGCCGGAATTAAGACTTTAAACATCGTCTTAAAATATGGACCTAATGGTGAAAAGGTCATCACTGGTTTAAGAAGAATTTCCAAACCAGGACTTCGTGTCACCGCTGATAGCAAGAATATTCCTAGTGTCATTCGTGGCTTAGGTATTGCTATTCTTTCAACTAGTAAAGGACTTTTAACTGATAAGGCTTGTAGAGCTCAAAATATCGGTGGCGAAGTCATTTGCTACATCTGGTAGGAGGAAATTTATGTCACGTATTGGTAATAAATTAATTAAAGTTCCTGCTGGACTTAATGTTGCCGTCAATGGTAACGTTGTTGATATTAAAGGTAAAGTTGGTGAAGATAAGATTGAATTCAATAAAGAATTTGTTAATGTTGAACTCAAAGATGGAATCATCAAAGTTACTCGTGTTAATGAAGAAAAGAAAACTAAGCAAATCCATGGAACTACTCGTGCGTTATTAAATGATGCAATCGTTGGTTGTTCTACTGGTTTTACTAAAGAACTTGAAATCGTTGGTATTGGTTATCACGCTGAACTTAAGGGTACGGATATTGTTTTACATGTTGGTTATAGCCATCCTGTAACAATTAAGTGCTTAGAAGGCGTTAAAATCAGTTTAAAAGATCCAAACCATATTACTGTTTTTGGCAGTGATAAGTTTAAGGTTGGACAAATTAGTGCTTTAATTCACGATACTCGTCGACCAGAACCATATGGTGGTAAGGGTATTAAGTACAAAGGCGAATTTATCATCCGTAAGGAAGGTAAGAGAGCTGCTGCTACTGGAGCTAGTGCTGCTCCAGCCGCTAAGTAAGGAGATCGAATATGATTAAACAAGTTAGTAAAGATTTAGTTCGTGTTAGAAAACATGAACGTGTCAGAGAAAAAATCTCCGGTACTAGTGATAAGCCAAGATTAAGTGTTTATCGAAGCAATAAAAACATCAGTGTTCAAGTCATCGATGATGTTAAGGGCGTCACTTTAGCTAGTAGTTCAAGTGAACAACTTAAACTCAAAAATGGTAACAATGTTGATGGTGCTGCCCAAGTTGGCGAAGATATTGCTAAGAAATGCTTAGCTAAGAAGATTGAATGTGTTGTCTTCGATCGTGGTGGATATTTATATCACGGAAGAATTCAAGCATTAGCAGAAGCCGCACGTAAAGCCGGCTTAAAGTTCTAAGGAGATCACTATGGAAAACGAAAATAAAAATGTTGCTCCAGTTGAGAAAGTTGTAACGGATAGTCCAGTTGCTGAAAAAGCAAATACTACCGTTGCTCCTCAAAATGGTGATCAAAAAGGAACAAAGAGATTCGATCGTAATAACAATAACCAACGTGGTGGTCGTCGTTTTGACCGCAATGGTGGTCGTCGTTTCGATCGTGAACCAAAAGAATACGAAGAAAGAGTTGTCTATATTAATAAGGTTTGCAAGGTTGTTAAAGGTGGCAAACGTTTAAAATTTAGTGCTCTTGTCGTTGTTGGCAACTATAAAGGCAAATATGGCTTCGCAATGGGTAAATCCGCTGAGGTCCCAGATGCTATTAAAAAGAGTGTTGATAAAGCTAAACGTAATATCCACTTTATTAAATTTGCTAAAGCAAACAGTATCGCCCATGATACTATTGGTAAATTTGGTGCTACTGAAGTCTTCTTAAAACCAGCCCCAGAGGGCACCGGTATTATTGCTGGTGGTCCAGTTCGTGCTATTCTCGAACTTGCTGGTGTTAAAAACGTTTATAGTAAAGTCTATGGTTCTAGAACTAGTATTAACGTTGTTCGTGCAACTGTTAAAGCTCTTGATCAATTAAAAGATTATAAGAGTGTTCAAGAATTAAGAGGCTTAGTCGCTGTTGAAGGAGGAAAAGAAAATGTTAAATAACTTAAAACCTGCAACAGGTAGTCGTAAAGAAAGAGTCAGAAGATGTAGAGGACTCGGAAGTGGTCTTGGTAAAAACGGTGGTTCTGGCAACAAAGGTCAAAACTCTCGTAGTGGAGCCGGCGGAAAGCTTGGTTTCGAAGGTGGTCAAATGCCACTTGCTAGACGTCTTCCAAAGAGAGGCACTGGCTTTAAGAGTCATTGCCACATCGTTTATGCTTGTGTTTCACTTGATCAAATTAATAATACCTTTAAAGATGGAGCCGTTGTTGATACTAAGGCTTTAATCGCTAAAGGACTTGTTAAAGAGACTCTTTATGGAACCAAGATCTTAAATGGAAAACTTGAAAAGAAATTAACTATTAAAGCAAATAAATTCTCTGCTAGTGCCTTAGAAACTATTAAAAATAGTGGAAGCACCAGTGAAGTTGTTGAGTAAATCACTCAAAACATTTATTATTTATTCTATAGGTAATTTTGAATGAAGAAGTTTATCGATGTTTTTAAGAACAAGGAAGTCGTAAATCGTATATTTTTTACGATTATGATTTTACTTGTCTTTAGAGTCGGCTGCGCAATTCCAGTTCCTGGAGTTGATACCTCTAAGTTAAGTGAAGAAATCAAGAACAGTAATACGGTCCTTGCAATGATGAACTTACTTGGTGGTGGTGGCCTTGCTAATTTTAGTGTTTTTGCACTTGGTGTCTCGCCTTATATTACCGCTCAAATTATTATTCAACTCTTAAGTATGGATGTTCTTCCAGCCTTAACTGAACTCAATAAGCAAGGTGAGTACGGTCGTAAGAAAATCGAGATGGCGACGCGTTATCTTTGTTTAATGCTCGGAGCCGTGCAAGCATACGGAATTATTCAAATCGCCAAGAACGTAAGTTGGATTACCTTAACATTACCTGAGAATTTCTTAACATATGCTTATATAGTTACTATTTTGGTCGGTGGGTCAATGCTTGTCATGTGGCTCGGTGATCAAATTACCTCTAAGGGTATCGGTAACGGTATTTCTATTATCATTTTCGCCGGTATTGTGGTTTCCCTTCCAAATCAAATTACTACTGCTTTCCAAAAGTGGATTTTAGCTTCTTGGAGTTTAGGTAGTAAGGAAGCCAGCTTAGGCGTCTTTAGATTTATTCTTTATTTATTAGCTCTTGTTGCAATTGTTGCCTTTGTTACCTTTGTTGAATTAAGTAAACGTAAAATACCAGTTCAACATTCGTCACGTAGTGGTGGCAGTGAAAAGATGGCACGAGCTAGTTTCTTACCAATTAAGGTTAATAGTGCCGGTGTTATTCCAGTCATCTTTGCTTCTTCAATTTTGACCGCGCCTGGTGTTATTGCTTCATTTATTTCAACTGAAGCAAGCAATGCAAGTTGGCTCGATATCTTCTCATATAGTAAATTAACGGATATGGGAAACGGAGTTAAGATGCCATGGGGATTATTAATTTATCTAGTACTAATTTTTGCCTTTACCTTCTTCTATGCTAATTTACAGATTAATCCTGAACGAATGGCTGATGATTTTAAGAAGAATGGTAGTTATATTCCAGGAATTAGACCTGGAGTCGAAACCGAACGTTATGTTCGTAAGGTCTTAAATCGTGTAACTTTTATTGGTGCTGTGGCTTTAGTGTTTATTAGTGCTTTACCAGTTGTCTTAACTTTGAGCGGAGCCTTTGGCAATGATTCAAGCTTAGCAATCGGTGGTACTGGTCTCATTATTGTTGTCGGTGTTGCTCTTGAAATTAGCAGTCAAATCGATGGTTTAATTGCTGGTAAGAGTTACGATGAAGTAATAGGAGGAATGTAAACATGTTTAAGTCGATTATATTACTTGGTGCTCCAGGTGCTGGTAAGGGAACCAATGCAAAGCGTATTACCGCTTTATATAAAATCCCACATATTTCTACTGGAGATATGTTCCGTGAAGCAATCAAAAATCACACAAAACTTGGTGACGAAGCCCAAGGCTATATGCAAAAAGGTTTACTCGTCCCAGATGAAATTACAATTGGTTTAGTGAGAGAAAGACTTGCTAAAGATGATTGTAAAGATGGTTATCTTCTTGATGGATTCCCTCGTACCATTGCCCAAGCAAAGGCCCTAAAGGAAATTGGTGAAGAACTTAATCGTCCAATTAAATTTGTTATAGACATCAATGTTCCAGAATCGATTCTTAAAGATCGTATCTGTGGACGTCGTGTTTGTAAAGTATGTGGCGCTCCATACCATATTACTAATATGAAACCAAAAGTCGAAGGTAAATGCGACTTATGTGGTGGAGAGTTAATCCAACGTAAAGATGATACGGCGGAAGCTCTTAGGGTTCGTCTTGATGAGTATCACACACAAACCGAACCTTTAATTAAGTATTATAAAGCAATCTTACATACCGTTGATGGTACGAAAGACTTAGATTTATTACTTAATGATGTTAAAGCGATTGTTGGAGAATAATTACCTTGATTATTATCAAATCTCCTCGTGAAATCGCCTTAATGAAGGAAGCTGGTGAAGTCTTAATTGGTCTCTTTGATGTTTTAAAAGCCAATACACTTCCTGGCAAAAATACCAAGGAACTTGATGAATTAGCTAGAAGGTACATCCTCTCTCATGGAGGAGTACCATCTAGTTACCATTATGAAGGTTATCCTGGTAATATCTGCATCTCAGTGAATGATACATTAATTCATGGTATTCCTAGTAAGGACATTGTCCTTAAAGAAGGTGATATTGTGAGTTATGACTGCATGTGTACAAAGCATGGTTATGTTGCAGACGCTACTCGTACCTTTCCGGTTGGTAAGATTAGTGATGAAGCAGCTCGCTTAGTTAAAGTAACTGAAGAGTGTTTCTTTAATGCCGTGAAGCTTGTTAAACCTGGAGTCCATATTGGAGTTATTTCTCACGAAGTTGAACGTACTGCTCATGCGGCTGGTTACACAGTTACGCCTGATTATACGGGACACGGCGTTGGAAAAGAAGTCCATGAAGATCCTTATGTACCAAATTGTGGTGATGAAAGTGATGGTCCGCTTCTTGAAAAAGGAATGACTATTGCCATCGAACCAATGGTTAATGAGGGCAAAGTCGGTTTGAAGACTTTGAGCGATGGATGGACCGTAAAGACTCGCGATGGAAAGTTATCATGTCACTACGAAAATACGGTCGTAGTCACCGATAGCGGTTATGAGATTATTACCTTAAAAAAGGAGAATTAAATGGCTAAACAAGATGTTATTACCGTCGAGGCGGTTGTCGTTGAGAGTTTACCTAATTGTAATTTTAAAGTTAAACTTGAAAATGATGTAGTAATTCACGCCACTGTTTCTGGTAAAATCCGTATGCATTACATTCGCATTTTACCAGGTGATCGAGTTACTATCGAATTATCGCCTTATGATTTAAACAATGGCAGAATTGTATTTAGACATAAGTAGTCTAAAAGAAAAATAGGAGAAAATTTATGAAAGTTAGACCTTCAGTTAAACCTATTTGTGATAAGTGCAAGGTTGTTAAAAGACATGGCGTCGTCATGGTCATTTGTAGCAATCCAAAACACAAACAAAGACAAGGTTAATTAGTTTAAATCGAAAGGATAAAAGAAAATATGGCACGTATTGTTGGTGTTGATATTCCAAATGAAAAAGTTGTTGTAGTTTCATTAACTTACATTTATGGAATTGGCGATAGTTTAGCTCGTGATATTTGCGCTAAGGCTAAAGTTGATCCATTAAAGAGAGTTAAGGATCTTACTGATGAAGAAATTGCTGCTATTCGTGCAGAAATTGGTCAGCATAAGGTCGAAGGCGATTTACGTCGTGAACAAATGCTTAATATTAAGCGTTTAGAAGAAATTGGTTGCTATCGTGGCATTCGTCATAGAAAAGGACTTCCAGTTAGAGGTCAAAGAACTAAGACTAATGCTCGTACTCGTAAAGGTCCACGTAAGACAATTGCGAATAAGAAGGAAGCTGTTAAGTAACAGAGGGGGTAAATAAAATATGGCTAAAAAACAAACTACCCGTAAAAAGAAGATTAAGAGAGCTTTCTCGAAAGGTGTTGCTCATATTCATGCAACATTCAATAATACAATTATTACTATTACCGATGATCAAGGAAACGTCCTTGCTTGGAGTAGTACTGGTGTATTAGGCTTCAAGGGTGCTAAGAAATCTACTCCATTTGCCGCTCAAAGTGCTGCAGAAGCTGCAGGTAAATTAGCAGTTGAACAAGGTATTAAATCAGTTGATGTTGATGTTAAGGGACCAGGTGCTGGTAGAGAAAGTGCTATTCGTGCTTTAGCTACTGCTGGATTAACCATTACTTCAATCAGTGATAGTACTCCAATCCCACACAACGGATGCCGTCCACCAAAGAGACCAAGAGGATAATTAAGATATGGCAGAGAACGAAATTAAAATTGCTCATCCTTTTGAAAAATGCAATTTCAAACTTGCATTTGAAAGCAAGGAAGAGAACTATGCTAAAATTGTTGCTGAGCCTTTAGAAAAAGGATTTGGTATTACCCTCGGTAATGCTCTTCGTAGAGTTTTACTCAGTGCTTTACCAGGAACTTCGGTCTATGCGGTAGAAGTCGAAGGTGCAGTTCATGAATTTACTGCCCTCGATGGTATTGAAGAAGATTTAACTCAAATCATTTTAAATTTAAAGGATTTGGTTATCAAAAGCGATACCATTAGTGAAGCTGAGTATGTAATTAATGTTGATGAAAAAGGTCCAAAATGCTTAAAAGCTGGTGACCTTGTTGCCCCAACTGGCATCGAAATTGTTAATAAAGATTTAGTTATTTGTAATATTGCGGATGGTGGTCATTTAAAGGCTACTTTACACATTAGAAATGGTCGTGGATTTGCAACCAGTGAAGAGAATAAAGTTTATCCTCTTCCAGTTCATTCCATTACTACTGATAGTAACTATTCACCAATTGATCGTGTTAATTATAAAGTTGAAGGAACTCGTGTTGGACACGATTCCCGTTACGATAAGTTAACTCTTGAAGTTTGGACTAATGGTGCAATTTCTCCAGTCGATGCAATTGCTCTTGCAACGAAGATTTTGATGAATTATTTCGCTAATTTCTTAGATTTAAATAAGAAATTTGATGAACTTAACCTCACCAAAGATCCAGAAGTTAAGAAAGAACAAACATTTGAAAATGTTTCAATCGAAGATCTTGATTTCAGTGTTCGTAGTAGTAACTGCTTAAAACGAGCTGGTATTACCACCGTTGCTGAACTCACGGAAAAGACTGAAGCTGAAATGATGAAGGTTAGAAATTTAGGTAAGAAATCTCTTAAAGAAGTTAAAGAGAAGCTTGCTTCAATGGGTTTAACTTTCAAAGATAGCAAGGAGGAATAGTTGATGCAAATCGGAAGAAAGAATGTTCATGGTAAGGGTGGTGTCCGTTTTAAGACTCCTTATACCGCGAGCAAAAAGAAAGCACAAGTTCGTAATTTAGTTACTGAACTTATCGTTTATGAAAAAGTTACCATTACTAAAGGTATGGTTAAAGATGTTGTTAAAGAATTTGATCATATGATTACTTTAGCTAAAAAAGGTGACCAACACAGTAAACGTTTAGCGGCGGCCGTTGTTAAAGACTATATGGTTGATGAGAAGACTACAGCTTTAGACAAATTATTTAACACTTTAGGAAAGCAATTTGCTGATCGTAAAGGTGGTTACTTAAGAGTCTTACATGTTGCCCCACGTAAGGGTGATAATAGTCCATGCTGTGTCCTTGTCTACTCTAAGTAATATTTAACTAAGATAGCCTAAAACCATACCGGTTTTAGGCTTTTTATGTGCTTTTAAGCATTTATATACAAAACATTTTAGAAAAAATGATATACTATTTTATCTAAATAAGGGAATTATTTAGTGAAGGAAATTAGTATGTTAACTGAAGGTATTGAAGCCTATTATGCATGTTTTATTGGATTAATAATGTTTTTCGCGGTGGTGATAACTAACCGTGTCGTACCAAAGAGTATTAGAACTCTTTTCTATATTCAAATAATTGTTATTTTTGTTTGTTTAATTGATACGTGGTTAAACACCTACTTTAAGAGTTTAACTCCTTCTAACTTAGCGATTTATGGTAATTTAATTACGACAACGATAAATTACATGTTAGCGCCTATCAGTTCAGCGATATTTGTTCTTGTTTATATTAAGCACTTATCAAAGGGAACAAAGGCAATGATTATCATTCCTTTTTTAGTTAATTTTATCTGTTCACTAGTTAATCTTTTTGTCCCATTTGAATTTTATATTAATGCTAATAATGAATATATCCGTGTTGGAACGACTTTTATTCCATTTTTAATTTGCTTAATTTATATGGGTTATCTTATTTTCTTTGCGGTAAAGGAAAAAGAAAATCGTAATAAAACTTACGAAATTGTCTTACAAATTGTTAATACAATAATCATTTCTTCGGCCGTAGTTATTGAAATTGTACTTGACGTTCGTTTATTACTTTGGCAAACAATCTTTATTGCTTCTTTATTCTATTATTTAGAGTTATCTTTACAATTGATTTTACAAGATAGTCTAACCGGAGCCTTATCGTCTGTGGCTTATGAATACTTTATTAATGTTAATAAAGGTCATAGCGGCACAATTAGTGTAATTAATGTTAATGATTTAGGCTTTATTAATAGTAAATATGGCAAAGATGTTGGCGATAGTGTTTTAGTAGCCGTGGTTGCTTCACTATTAAAAAACAAAGGCAAACATACCTTTTTATATCGTATTAAGGAAGATTCATTCATTTTAGTTTCGCGAGATTTAGGGATTGAAGAAGTCAATGATATGCTCGAAAAAGCGAAAGACACTGTTTCGACCGTCAAGGATTTTAAACCTAGTTTTGCTTATGGTAGTGCCATTTTCCATGAAGAAGATCGTTTAGATGATAAAATTGGCGATGCTCAGAAATTAATGGAAATTAATAAGTCACATATTAAAAAGGTTGATATTCGATCATAAAGCCTTTTATTTGTTGTTTTTATATTTTTCTATTATTATTATAGAGGGTGCTCTTATGGATAATAAAAAAGTTACGATTATAGGTGATGGGGCGGTTGGTTCAACGATTGCTTATACTTTACTCATGAAAAGTTACATTAATGAAATTGATATCATTGATGTAAATAAAGATAAGGTTGAAGGGGATGTTCTTGATATGAATCAAGGAATGTCTTTTGTTGCTAACAAAATTATCAAAGTTGGCGATTATAGTGATATTAAGAATACAGATTTATTAATTATTACAGCGGGGGCGGCACAAAAACCAGGTGAAACTCGTATTGATTTATTAAATCGAAATATTAATATCTTTAAATCAATTTTAGATAACGTTAAGGCTAATTTAGGTGAAAATACGATAGTTTTAGTGGTTTCTAATCCAGTAGATATCTTAAGTTATTTTACCTATAAATATTTAGGAATTAAAGCCAACCGAGTAATTGGTAGTGGTACAGTTCTTGATTCATCAAGATTAAAAGTTTTATTAAGTGAAGACACAAAGATTGATGCTAAAAATATCCATGCTTATGTAATTGGAGAACATGGAGATTCGGAAGTAATGGCTTTCAGTGCCTCTTCAATTGCGGGTATTCCAGTCAAAGATTATTGTAAAACTTGTGGGAAATGTAATATGAAGCGTCTTGAAAATCTTGAAGAAATCGCCAAAAACGTTAAAGAAGCAGCTTATGAAATTATTGCTAAAAAAGGTGCAACTTTTTACGCTATTGGTCTATCGGTTGAACGTATTACGGATGCAATTTTAAATAATCAACATAGTGTTTTAACAGTCAGTAGTTATATTGAAAGTGAATTTAATGGCCAAATTAAAGATGTTTATATTAGTCTTCCTTGTGTAGTTGGTCGTAGTGGAATTGAAAAACGTCTTCAAGTTAGTTATTCACTAGATGAAGGCGTTCATTTAATTGAATCAGCGAAGAAACTTAGTGATTCTTATAATGAGTTAAAACTCAATTAACGTGAGAAATAAGCATAAAGTAGTTTGATATCTTCCTCTTCTAAAAAAGGAGCCATTTTATAGATATCAATTTTATATTCTAATTTGTCGTTACAATATAATTCAACTAAGTTCTTTAATGTTTCATGACTCACAAAAGGTAAAAAGTAATTAGCATCATTTCCTTTTTTGAGTTCATTGATAAACAGTTCATCAATATCTTTTGATGGTAAAAAGACTAGTAAGTCCTTTAAAGTTACATCTTTATATATGTAAGATGGACTTTCGAGGACTTTTTTCATTAAATCATTTAGTTCTAAATCATTTAAAAATGGTAATAGTTTTTTCATTGATTCCATATTATTCACTCTCCTTCGTAAGCTTATAAAATAAATCTTTTAATCTACGATTTTCTTTTTTACTCTTAAGATTTGATTCATTCATTTCTTTAAGTTTTAAAATCATTTCAATTTGTTCATTCATAATTCATTTCTCCTTTTTGGATTAAGAATAATTTAACTTAATTTTTAACTTAAATCAGTCAAATAGACTTATAAAAAGGGTAAATATCCTTTACATTTTGGTTTAATCTTGAAGGATTTTTGTGTAAAATAACTTTATGAATAAATTTATTGTTTTTGATCTTGATGGTACATTAATTGATACCGTTAAAGGAATTACAGTGGCGGTTAATAATACTTTAAAACACTTTAATTATCCTTATGTTTATAATGATGTCGAAGTTAAATCTTTTTTAGGTCATGGCGCGCGATATTTATATAGTAAAGCGACTCAAAAAGAAAAGATTAGTGATGAAGAATATTCTTATTTTGAAGTCGAATATGTTAAAACGCAAAACATCAGTGAAGTTTATAGTGAAGTTATCGATACTTTGAATAAAATGACAATTATGGGTGTTTCATTATTAATCTTCTCAAATAAACCAAATGGCGCACTTCAATATTTAATTAAAGATAAACTTGGAGAGATTAAGTGGAGCGCGATTCAAGGTAATGTTCCTGAATACCCAACTAAACCTAATCCAGTTTTACTAAATAAGATGATGGAAGAGTTAAACCTTAATCCAATTAATGGGTTTTATGTTGGCGATAGTTATGTTGATATTGAAACTGCTAGGAACGCTCATTTAAAAAGTGTAATTTTAAATTATGGCTATGGTGATCCGCTTAAAATTGAGGAAGCTAAACCAGATTATCGCTTTGAAAAATTCTCAGATTTATTAAAACTTATTTAGTTCGTATTAACTTATTTTTATTAAAGGTTTATTTATATATTTTTGAGATTCGTTAGTATAGAATAAAAGTATGGAAAAAATCTTACGTGAAAATTATATTTTTAAGAAGAAGTGTCTCCTTATTCTTTTATATCTTTTTTATCTAAATGATATTGATTATGAAAACATTATCTTTAGAAACTTTGGTTTCCATTTTGATCCTACTTGTGATTTTAAAGCGATTGTGACTAGTAAAAAAGAGCATGTTCATAAATATATTATTCATATGTTTAATGATCACGTTAGTGATGATGAATTGGTAAACTTAGATATCATGGGGAATGTGAATATCTTAAAAATCTCAAACGATTGTTTATCAAATGATGTTTTTAAACCAAACGCAAGTTTAAATATTTATTTTGATGAAGCGAATTTTATTGCACGTGGATATATTGAAGGAAAATATACTGAATATACCCTTTTAAAAGATAGTAAGAGTGTTTTTAAAGAAGAACTTTTATTTAATTTAAGTAATGCAACCGAAGGAAAAGGCGTTAATAGCAGTGCGGATAACTTTATTTTATGGCTTTTAAGACTCTATAGTTATGAACTACCTTTAGATTTAGTTTTAGGGGCGGGAATTAATATGGATTATGGAGCAAAAGATTGGAATTCGCTCGTTCAAGCCCTTAATCTTGATTTTTATAAAGATGATCAATTAATGGTTTCACAAATTAAGCATTATGTTGGTAACGAACTTTTTGTTTCATCTAAATTAATTAAAACTAATGGATTTAATGTCTATGATTCTTTAAATACTGAACTTTACTTATTTAAAGAAGCCAAGAGCTTTAATGATCCAGATACCAATCTTTATCACATCGTTAACTTTTTAGAACGTAAAAAAGAAAAAATTAATGTGATTACTTATAACTATGATACCAACCTTGAATACTTATTAAGAAAACGTGATTTACACTATAATACCGTTTACGATACAACCTCTTTTATTACTAAAGAAGCGAAAGTTGATATCTTTCATGTTCATGGTTTATTACCTTATGATAAAATGGCGGAAAAGAAATATACAGATTCGTTAATCTTTAATGAATCAGAATATTTCTATCTTTATAACAATCCATATTCATGGAATATTGAGAAGCAATTAAATGACTTTAACTTTAATTGTTGTATCTTTATCGGCATTAGTTTAACTGATCCTAATATGAAACGATTACTAGAATTAGCAACGAATTACCTTAAATTTAATTTTATCTTCTTAAAGAAACAAAAAGATTTTAATCCAAAAGTCTATCGAGATGTTACGAATTATTTCTTTACCTATGATTTAATTACAATTTGGATTGATGATTTTAAAGATATTAATGATTGGTTATCTTTAATTTAAGAAAGGATATAAATATATGAAAATCTCAAAAGAAGTTAGTGACGCCTTAAAGGAAAATAGACCTGTCGTAGCGCTTGAATCAACAATTATCACCCATGGCATGCCTTATCCTAAAAATGTTGAATGTGCTTATAATGTTGAAAAAGTAATTCGTGATAATGGTTGTGTTCCAGCCACCATTGGTTTAATTAATGGAGAAGCAATCATTGGTTTATCAGCTAGTGAAATTGATGAACTTGCTCGACACAAGGAAGTTAGAAAGACCTCTAGAAGAGACCTTCCAATTGTTTATGCGACAAAAGCTTGGGGTGGAACTACGGTTACTGCAACGATGCTTTTGGCTGAACAAGCTGGTATTAAATTCTTTGTTACCGGTGGAATTGGTGGCGTACAACGTGGAGCAGAAAAGACTTTTGATATTAGTAGTGATTTAAATGAACTTGGAAACACTAGCGTTTGTGTTATTTGTGCTGGTCCTAAAGCAATTCTTGATCTTCCTAAAACAATGGAGATTTTGGAGACCAAAGGTGTTCCAGTAATTGGTTATCAAACAGATACATTACCTGCATTCTTTACTCGTAGTAGTGAATGTAAGGTTGATTATAATGCAAAAACGCCTGATGAGATTGCTTTAATTTGTAAAGAAAAATGGAATAACCATCTAGAAGGTGGTGTTTTAGTTACAAATCCAATTCCAGAAGAATATTCAATGGATCCAAAATTAATTAATGGAGCAATTGAAGAAGCGCTTAAAGAGATGGATGAAGCGGGAATTAAAGGAAAAGATGAAACCCCATTTTTATTAGGAAAGATTGTTGAATTAACAAAAGGAAAGAGTCTTGAAGCAAACATTCATCTTGTTTTAAATAATGCCTTACTTGGTAGCAAGATTGCGACCGCTTATTATAAAAATAAATAGAGAAACTCATGTCAATTTTATTTATTGGTGGGACAAATATTGATTATATTGCGACCAGTTCTAGGCCTTTAGTTTGTCATTCTTCAAATATTGGCAAACTCGAAATTAGTTATGGTGGAGTTATGCGTAATGTTGTGGAAAACTGCGCGCGACTTGGCGCAGATTGTGAATTTATTACGATTATTGGTAATGATACTTTAGGAAGAATGGCTAAAAAATATTTAGAGGATCTTAAGGTAAAAGTTTATACGCCAGTTACTGATAGTCATACTTCTTCATATATTGCTATTAATGATAGTAATCATGATATGGATGTTGGTATTAATGATATGTGTATCGTCGAAGAGTTAAACGCTAAATATTTAGCAACCCTAGATGACTTAATTAAACAACACGACTATATTTTCTTAGATAGTAATCTTTATCCAGAAGCTATTGATTACTTATTTGAAACTTATCCAAATAAAAAATTTATTATTGAAGGGATTAGCGCAACAAAAATTCTACGCTTTAAACCATATATTAAAAAGATATATATGGTTAAATGTAATATTTATGAGGCTCGCTCTTTAGTGAATATGCCTGATGGATTTGCAAAAGAAATTGCGGAAAAGATTTTAGCGAGTGGGGCTAAGACGGTAGTAATATCGCAAGGCAAAGGTGATATTTATTATGGAGAAAATAACCAAGTCGATTATGTTGAAATTAAGGCCAAAGAACGCTTTAAAGGTAATACAACTGGATGTGGTGATGCCCTTTTCGCGGGAATTGCCGATCATATTAGTGAAGGTTATTCCTTACTTGATTCGATTAAATTTGGGGTTAAATTAAGTCAATTGACCTTAGAAACTGATAAAGCGAACAATGTTGATGTTTCTAGGTTAAGTTATAGCCATAAGAATTAAAAAAATAAAATGTTAGATGTCAAAGTCAAAGCAACAAAAACTAATATTTAATACGTTTTTAAGTTTTTTTATCTTAAAGTTGCATTCAACTTGTCAAAATTTGACAAATTATATTTAAAAATCAATAATTTAAGTAA
>Ga0183101_1000613_pt3 | contig 42513 bp, 51 predicted proteins | sample Biomet3_FD_127790 | JGI IMG/M metagenome (GOLD analysis project Ga0183101, IMG submission 127790) | Microbial communities from bioreactor (seeded with sewage sludge) at LBNL, California, USA - Biofuel metagenome 3 | ecosystem: Engineered > Bioreactor > Anaerobic > Unclassified ... | reverse complement strand
CCCATCCCCATACACGCATTTCGTAACGGTCGAGCTGGGAGTCAATACCCGCTGTCAGATACGCCACTCGCTCAGGCACTGCAGCATCAAAGTGCTCTTTACGCTCTGCTAAAACGTCTGCATCGGGGCGATCACCAATTTTCGCTTCCCACGTTTCGCCCAAGGTGGTGTTCACAAATGTCTTGCGTTTACCCGTGTCGCCTTTCGTTTTGAACCAGTCTTTAACTATCTGTACCCAGGTGGTAAACGGGCTATAAGCAGTCCAAATGTGGAAAGTTACGCTTTCAGGTGGGTCAATTTCAGCATTAGACGATGAGAACCATCGAAGCCCGTCGCGCGTCCATATTCCGGTCAATTCGCAGATATAACGAGCGTTGGAAAAGTCCAGTTCATGTTGCTTAATGACACAAGCATTATGCTCGCAGAGGTAGTAGACCGTTTCGGCCTGCTCAGGCTCCCATTTGAAGCCGAAAGGCGTATCCCGGTCACCAAATTTAAGATATTGCTCTTCACCACAATGCGGGCATGCGACATGAAATCGCATAAAATGTCCGGACTCTTTTGCTGCTCGCTCAATCTGACACGTTCCACGCAATTTCGGTGTCGAACCGCGTATGGATTTGGGCCAAACAGAACCCTCGATACGCTTATCCCCCAGGAAGGTCGGCGAACCCTCTTTCTCAATATCAGCGTCAAACGCAGCCAGTTCATCGTATCCAACGACATCGACTGATTTTTCACGATAGTTCTTTGCCGATTTACCACCCAAGCACCAGAAGCCACGGCCATTGGTAAATCGCTTCATCGACAGCGTGTTATCCCTATGCTTTTTCCCATACCAGGGAGCAAGTGATAACAGCGAGGGAACATCACGAATCGTAGGTTCAACGTGTGACTTCATGAAATTATCTGCGTCGCCGTCGGTCGGCAGCCACAGCAACTCATTACGTTGTTTGTGCTCGATGAAATAAGCAATAACGCCGAGTAGCATTTTCGAATAGCCTACTCGCGCCGACTTAATTACGTTAACAATGCGAATATAGTCGCTGCCCATCGCATTCATGATCGCGCGCTGAAATGGCAATGTTTCCCAGCGCCCTTCCTGATAAGCGGATTCCTTCGGAAGGTAATAATGCGCATCGGCCCATTCGACAGCTGTCATGGGTTCCGGGCGGTATAGTGATTTCAGACCAGCTTTTACCGCTGTACGCAGATTAGCTACCTGACTGGTCGATATAATCATTCAACAACCCCGGAATCCGTTCATCCAGCGCCGCAGCCTTATTCATCGCCTTTATTACGTCCCCTTTCAGGAACTCGATATGCCGATTTTCCAGCTCAGGGAACCGGCGCTGCATCGAAAGGGGTATGCCATCCAGAATACTGGATATTTCAGCGGCAATTCTGGATAACACGAAGGTACAAAACGCAGTCTCTACGACCTCGCGACGCTTTTTCTCATTGGCCAGCTCAGCCGCATCCGCATTAGCACGAGTTAAACGCCAACGTTCATAATCAATATTGACACCATCATCGTCTTCTCCCGGCGATGGTTGTAGTTTTCGACTCTGGTGTTCGATGCGGTTATCAACGACTGAACGAACGTCAAAGAAGACTTCTCGCCCTCTCTTTTCTACTGGCTGGACACCCCATTTATCAAAGGCCTGGACGGATATTCCCAGCGAGGAAGCCATATCAGATTTATTCAATAGCACGGCCATATTCCCTCACCCGTTTTCAGCAATGATTAAACAACAACCTCATGTCCAAAATTTTCATATATAGCGAGAATCTGCGAGGTCGCCGCCCCGTAACAGGGCGGATCGCCGGAAAGGACCCGCGAAGCCATGGGTGCCTGCAGAGGCTGGCATCACCATCCCTTCAGCCTTGCCCATATCAGGCCGCCCGGCTTCATCGCGTTGCGGATGGCAGCGTTTACTGTGTCATGCAATGCCTGCTGCAAGCCAACTACTGAAGCTGTTTGCGCATCATTTTTTGCCTGGAGGGATGCGAATAAATCGCTTTCACGCACGGCATCAATGACGGCCTGCTTCATCTCTTCGCCAAGCCTGATACTTATCTTCGCGTTTGTTAAGACGGCGTTTTCGATGATGGATGATGAAGCGGCTTCATGCACCTTATAACGATCAGCCTTAAACACTACTTTTCCCTGCCCGTCTTCAACACCAACGGTCATACCGGCAGCGTGTTGTTTTCCACCCACTTCCCCGGTGGATTTGACGGCATAGTTCGCATTCGTGATGCTGCCGTCCTGGATTATCGCATCGCGTATAAACACCTGGCCGTGATTAATTATCAGCGTTCCGTTTTTCTCGACAGACCATCCGCTTATCAAATCGTCAAATTCTTTGCTGTTACGAATCTGGTCATTAATTTCATCGAGTATCTTTTGGACATTGGATTAATCCAGTTCAACACTAATAGCCATCGTTCTGTAATGCTTTTGCTTATCCACTGGCACACCAAAGCGCGTATTTACCAGGTGCTTAATCGCAAACGCCTGCCCTTCAGCAGTCAGGAAGGTGAAATAATTTTCCTTTTGATACTCCGTCGCGGTATGGCGTGTTTCAGCGAATCCCAATTCTCGAAGCTCAGCAGCACCAGATTTAGCTGGCAGGTCACCAGACTGAAGCGCGCCACGGAAAAACAGCGAATAAAGAACATCCGTCGCAGCACCGGACAAGGTAATAATTTTTTGACCCATAATTTGTTTCCTTTTAGGCGTGAGCCTGTCGCACGGCAAAGCCGCCGAAAGTTAACGGTTTGCCCAGGCTCACAGCTGAAAGACTTTCTTCGATGTGCGCGTGCGATGCGCATTTAAAACGCCACAGATACCAGTTGCTTGAATGGGTTAATCAGGAATGGATTCGAACCATTGAGCCAGAAGATATAGGCCGTCTGCACCATCTTCCAGCTTATAGCAGCGTCACGCTTCGTCCGGATCGGTATTACCCGACATCTCGCGCACCTGATTAATGTTCATTCTCATAAACATGAGCGCTATACGCGGCGCAGATTGGGCAATGAACCCGTTACGCAGCAACGCTCATGTCTATGAGAATGGAAAAGCGTGCGACCGTGGTCGCACGAAAGCGGAACACTACTTTTATTTATATTGTTTTTTCTTATCCTGCTACTTCGGCCACTGGCGGATAATGGAGCGTTGAGTAAACCGGCAGCTCCATCTTGTACGCGTAATGATATTCCGCTGTAGCACCGGATGACGTCTGCCAGCCAGGGAGCATTAAGATCGCGTCAGCACAACGGAGCATCGCAAAGCAGATGTCCATGTATTCACGTTGCTCCAGACCATTAGGCAGGCTGGCTGGATTGAGAACGGTGTGGCCATGGCGTTTCAGACGCTCCACCTCTTTATTGAAAGCTTCACGATTAAAGTTTTCACAGCCTGTCATTGGCCCAGCGATATAAACTTTCATCAGATATCGCCCTGCCCTTTATCTTCCAAAGCCAGAACGCTGTGTTCTTCTGACCCCGAATACACAATCAATCCATCGTAATCAGGAAAGTTATCGAAACCCGGAATTTGTCCATGACAAATCGTATACTCAGGCTGGCCTTCTTCTTCCGCAAATTTGGCCAGAGCTTTAATCTGTTCGAGTGTCAGTTTGATTTTCGCCATTTTCTCTCCGCTGATTTCAGCTATAAAAAAGCCCCGCTATTGCGAGGCTCCAGATTGGTTGTTTGACTCTCTCACCGAGTCATAAATGCGCTGGCAGGTCATTCCTGCTCGATAGCTTTCGTCAGATCGTTCAGCATAATATTTAGCTTCTGCTGCAAGACTTCCGAGCATGTCGGCGAGCATTGTGGCGTTGGCTCCGGCTGTTTTGCCTCTGACGGAAGCGGCAAGATCTGCGGTGTGCTTTGCGGCTTCCAGGCGGGTAGCGAGTTTTCTTGCCTGTTGCTGCAGCTGGCTAACAGTGCCAGACAAACGGGCAGAAACATCACGCGCGGCAGCTGCTTTCTCTTGAGCATCTTTAACGGCCTCATCACGGGCAATAATTCGCCCTTGCTCTATCATTCTGGCGGCAGTCTGTGCGTTGACTTGTTGCGAGGACTCGGCACTATCACGGTCTGCCCACTTTTTTTCCCATGCCCGGTTACTCCAGACATTGCCAGCGATAAACGCGGCGACCACAACAATCAATACTAAAAACGGCTTCCACCAGGCTTTTATTGCTGCAATTAACGGAGACGGATTCACTTTTCTATCTCCCAGCAGGCAAGTGCACTTTCCTGGTCACGGCGTTCAACCTGCCCGTAGCACCCATTCTTCTGACCCTTTGTCAGTCGACAGTCACGGCCACCATCTTTTATCCACCATCGGATAGCCTCGCAGGCCCCTTTGCGGTCGCCTGCATTAAGACGCTTATAGAACGTCGATGGGAAGCATTTTCCAGGGCCTATGTTGTACGGGCAGAAAGATGCAATCCCGGCTTTCTGCGGTTCGGTCAGAGGAACTTTGATATTGCGGTCAACCCACGCCAGAGCCTTATCCCGTTCGATGGCATTAACCTTGTCGCATTTGGCTTGCGTCAACTTCATACCCTGCACAACTGGCTTACCATCGACCATTGTGGCACCACGGCAAATCGTCCAGATGCCACTGCCATCTTTGTACGCGGTAAGACTATTCCCCTCTTTCTCATCCAAAAACTGGTCGAGAATTTTTGGGGCTGAAGCGCCAGCAAGAATCAAACTCAGAACGGCGGCGCTTAATTTTGCCCTGTTAGACATCATTCGCCTGCCTTAGCGAGTACATCAGCTACTACGCTCACCGCTGCCGGGCGATCTTCGATAGGCTTATCACTCACTTCTTCCAGGTAAGCCTTTATCATTGCTGTCCGTTTCTCATCTTCTTTTCGACGGCGGCGTGCATCAATCCTGCCGTTGATGAAAGATGCAAGGGAGATAAGAAGCCCCACAGCCCCGAATAGCATGTAAATAAGGTCCTGGGTAGTGAACCCCAGCACTCCAGCTATGGTTCCAATCCACGCAAATAATTGCGTGAAGATGTTCCCTGAGTGATCGTTCATTCTCATGGTCTCTTACCTCGCTCTATTTGCGGAGGCTGTGTGCAAATGAAACGCCGTCTAGTTCATTGCGAAATAGCGCAAGGCTGTCGCCAGGACGACACCAATAAAAAACCCGCCAAAGGCGGGTTATATAAGTGACTTCAACTATCTTCTTTTTTTACTACTTCTTTTACTTCTTCTACCGTCTGCAGGTAACGCTCTTCTTCTATTTCTACGCCTATGGCCTTACGCCCAAGCTTCAGAGCTTCCTTAATCGTACTGCCGGATCCCATGAAGAAGTCAGCGACCACATCGCCGGGGCGCGAGCTGCTCCTGATGATGTGTTCCATCATCGCGGCTGGCTTCTCGCACGGGTGTTTTCCAGGGTAATACTGCACCGGTGGGAACTCCCAAACATCCGTATAAGGAACATCTGCAGTCACAGAGAACGGGCGGCGCAAGCTTTCATACTGAGCTTTTAGGCCATCGTATTGAGCTTTAACCGCATCGTATTGCGTTTTGAGATCAGCATACTGCTTTTCATGCTCGCTATACCCGACATCGAACGGCGGGGGACATGCTACGCCGAGAACCTGCGCACGCTGCATGAAAAGCCCATGCAGCTTGTTGAAGTCATCCAGCGACGGCAACTGCCACTGCGACGAGGAAAACCAGTGTGAACACATCTTTTTCCCTGTCGCAGCGTTGATATCCGCTGCCGAAATACCCAACTTCTGCCGGGCTGACACGAATGTCCCAATCAACGGAGAAAATACGTCTTTCCGCAACTCAGCACACTTGCTGGCATACCCCGACTGACCTTTCGCATAGCCAGACGCGCCGTAATGTTCAGCGAATATGATGCGCTCGGTTGCCGGGAAAAATGTACGCAGGCTCTCTTTATTTTGCCGCCGCCATACACCGCTAGGTTTAGCCCAGGTGATATGGTTCAGGACATTGAAACGGTCGCGGGTTAGCAGTTCAATTTTTGCCGCAAGCCGCGAACCGGAAAACATATACAGGCTTCCATTTGGGGCCAGTATCCTCCAGAACTCCGCCAGAAACTCATCAAGCCAGCCCAAGAAGTCCGCGTCACTTTCCCATTGGTTGTCCCAGTCGTTCGACTTAACACCAAAATATGGCGGGTCTGTCGCGATCAGGTTTACGGAATTATCGGGGATGGTTTTGATAAATTGCAGAGAATCTGCGCAAACGAGCTGCGCTCCATTGATTTGTGTAGTTTTTAACATAGCTATTATGTTTCTGCCTGGGTAAGCTAACCCGGCGATGCGCATCGCGGGTGGGCTTTGGGTTCAGCCTATACCTCTGGCATGGGTTGACCGCGGGATGAGCTGCAACTCGTCCCGCGCCCACTTTTTCAGGCACAAAAAAACCGCCCGGAGGCGGTTATTCGGAAGTCAGGCGTAAAAATCACAACTTAGAAAAAAGATACCTAAAAATAGCTGTTTTGCCAACCTTTTTCGTTTTCTATTCCGTGCGACCGTGGTCGCACGATATCAGATAATTCCGTTTTCATACTCTTTTGTTAGTGAGTATCTTCCGAAAGCGCCTCGCCGCGCCACACCAAAACAAACCATCTGCTCAATAATAAACTCTGTTGATGCCTGGCTTAAGCGGCAAGCCTCACTCAGCTCAGCCAGGCTAATGCGTGGATGCCCACGCATTACGAACTCAACGCTTAACGCTTCTTCGGTCATATTCCGGCGTAATTCTTTCGCGTTCATAGCGTCCCCTTAGTCTTCGAACTGATAATCGACATCAGCCATAAATTTATTCAGTTCCGCCAGTTTAGGTTCCATCGTGCCAACAAGACGGCCTGCAAGGCGCTCTGTCAGGTCCTTGCTGTTAAAGCTGTATTCACGTTCAAAGCGTTTAACTTTTTGCCACAACTCATAGAGTTCGTTGGAAATATCTGCCGCGTCTTTGCGCATTTTTTCGTTGCCTTGATAATTCATAATTTACTCCTGATTCAGTCGGTTATGGGGTTTTCCCCTCTCAACGACACGAACTGTAACTCTGCCCAGGGAACACAGCCAGCATTATTTTCCCTTTTTAGTGAAATTTGCTTATTGTGTGATTTTTCTGTTTTTGGTATATTTTCCACATCAGGAGGCTATACTATGTTTAACGTGATAACCCACCCGGCAGCGCTGGATGAGCTTAAAGAATTACCTGATGAGCTACGCGGTCGCATGACCCGGCTTATCGAGAGACTGGAAAGTGAAGGGAACAAGCTGAAAATGCCTCATAGCCGCGTTATCGGCGGTGGCCTTTTCGAACTGAGGGTAGGGGATAAAAACATAGCGAGAACGCTGTACGCTTACGCGGTAGGCAACGAGATTTATCTACTGCACGCATTTGTTAAGAAGACGCAAAAGACGCCTACCCACGCAATTGATATCGCCAGAACGCGTTTGAAGGAGATGAGCTAATGAAAGTAAAAGGCATCCCATTTAACCAGGTAAAAGAAGAACTGCTTAACACCCCGGAGGCTATCCGGGGTTATGAGGACGCCGACAAGGAGTTGGCGATGGTTGAAATGCTATACGAAATGAGGGAGAAAGCTGGCCTGACGAAATCAGCGCTGGCAGAACGAATGGGGTTACAACCGTCAGCGATTAGCCGTCTGGAAAGCAACCCTCTCGGTGCAAGTATGAAGACGTTAACTCGATACGCTAAGGCTTGCGGCGCAAGCATTGATATTCACGCTGTGTATTGATTTAGACGAATTTCTGCAGGTGAAGTAACAAGGGAAAGGCGAGGGTATCTCGCCTTTCCCTTTTTTATTCGCCAGCCTGCCTGATGAGCTCATCCGCGACAACATCCTTGCATCTGTGGACCATATTACGAGACATGCGCAGAAGACGTGCCGCCTCATTCATATGAAGGCTGGCCTCTGGTGAGGCCATAACGGTGCTCACCATATCCAGGACAGCATCGAGATCGCTTAGCTGGGAATCAAGTTTTTCACAACATGACACGGCTGCATCTGTCATTGAATCGTATACCATTTTGTCTACCAAGGTTATTTAATACTGTATATAAACACAGGGAAATCCGCAAACGATACAACCAATTTTTGCCAATTTTTTTGATTAAACTACTGAATTGTCCGGTACTTATGTGCACGACCAGCTCCACGTTCCATTTTTTCCAGGGTCCCATTTTTCACGGCTGAGTCCAGCATCCCCCGGATCGTTCTCGTGTTAAGACCGATGTCGAACGCCAGCATTGAGGCAAAAATAAAACCATCACCGCCGCTGGTCAGACTACTTTCGCTTCTCTGGCGAAGGCGTTCGAATAACAATGCTTTTTTATCCATTTTTAACCCTCCGTGACCAGTCACGCTTTAATGGCCAGCTTCAGTCTAAGAGTCGTCAGCTGGCATGTACTCTCGCCATCGAACAGGCAATCGGAGACCGGAAGTTGCTGGCCACACCGTTTGCATGTACCAGACAGCGTCTTTTGAAGCTCTTTGTAGTTCTTGCGGATCAGGAGGCCTATAACCTCATTTTCGGAATACGGCTCTCGCCCTGGCCGACGCTGCGTGCAAATTTCACTGAGCATACGCAGCTCCTCCGGTTCCAGAACCCAGTCACGCCTGGTCGTTCCTTGCTCTTTCAGCTTCTGACGGCGGATTCTTTGCCGTTCTGCAGGTGTCAGTGCCATCGATTAGACTCCTGTGGTATTGCCGCTGTCGGCATAAATTTTCTGGTGGTGATCTTCGCTATCATGACGCATGGCCATCTCCACAATTTCGACCATGTCTTCTGGCGGAACCTTGCAGTGCAGACCGATGTGTCTTTGTTGCTTGGCGTATTCGAGGATGTGCTGAAGTTTGGCGCGATCAATCATGATTTACCTCTCTGAAGCATGGCGGCGCGGCGGTTAACTACCTCAATCAGTGCTTCTTCCTCTTCGCCCAGGCTCTCAGCAATGCCGCGCTTGTCGCCATCGAAGTCATTCAGGTCAAGACGAATACGGGCAACTTTCTGTATTGCGGCCATTACGTCATCAGGCACAGATAACTGTGTTTCGTCACGCTCAAGCTCAGCAATCTGTTTCTCTGCAGCTTTCAGTTTTTTCCGGGATTCAATGACCTCGCGGATGATGCTTACAACGTCAGTACATTCCTGGGCATATTCGTGATCGTTAATCTCAATGGCGTCTTGTCCTGCGCCATAGAAGTCCTGCAAGCGAAAAAGTAATTGACCATCGGTTAGTGCGTCGGAGCTTTCATCTTCGCCAGTTCTGCCAGTGATGATGCCTTTGCTATACATATCCATCAGCAATGCAAACTGAGAACGCGCTGATACGATCAGCATGTAGCGAACGCTGTTGGCAAACATGTTGGTGTTTTCATCGTGTAGCAGCTCCTCGACGTCATTACCCCCTGTGTTTTGAAACAACGGCAGGAACTGACGCATCCACTCTGGAACGGCATACATTTCTTTAGGGGATTTACTCATCGCTGCTACCCCTTGAATAAGCCGCCTTCATTTCTCTATAAAGTTCACGACCCTTACCTCTGGCATGCAGTTCAACCCACCGTTCCCAATTGGTTGTTACCGCCAGCCACTCACCCCCACGGTGAGACATCTCTGGTATCTTGCCGCCAAACTCAGGCACTGCCTCTATCAGACGAATGCAGCGCCCAAGGTCATCTGGATCATGAGGATAAGCCGCCTCTGGTTGCTTGCGTCCTTGCCAATAGCTGAACTCGTGACTCAAGCACCATGCCATGTAGAGGCTGCTGCTTCCGGTATCGTCGCTATTCAGCCATGCTTCCAATCCCATACCTGCAGATGCGGTAACAAGTTCGCGGGAATACTCCGCACAGATATCGTTGGCAGCTTTGATGACAACGTTCATCCGTCCATCTGCGGGTAAATCGGGGATCTGTCGGTTCAGTTCTTTGGTGATTGCTGTCACCAGTGCTATTTGATTGAGTCGTTTCATTTGTCTTACTCTTCGAGGTTTTGAGAGGCTGTATACAGGTCGCGGTGACGCTCGTTACGATCTGACCAAGCTTTTCTGGCTGCAGCTTCGATCTGCTCAACATCTGAATCGTCGTAGACGTGGCCTTCGATTTCTTCACCCTGTGCGCCGCATTCGTGGCAGAAGACAAATGAGCTGACGTACAAACCATCGTGGCCGTAAATTACGGGCTGATAGAGAGGTTTGTAATCTTTCCCTGAAAGGTATGTTGTGAACGGAGACGGTGGCCCATAGCAGAACGGGCAGGGCGGCAGGTCTTTCTCGACAGAGCTTTCAATCTGAGGAACGGGAGTGCAAACTTTTTGCAGTACGGCCAGAACCATTTTGCAGTCGGCCAGAGCGCGATGTGCTCCATCTACCGACACGCCGTGTCGCGCAGCTGCGGTAGTCAGACTTTGACGCTTGAATGCCTGACGCTTCTCGTCAAACTCTCCATACCACTGGTCATAAACGGCTTTAGCGTCAATATGGCTCGTGTGAATGCGTGATGTTACGAGGGCTGCGTAATAAGTATTTTGAAAGGCATAAATACCTGTGCTTAAGCAGGTCTGATCTAGCATTCGAGCATCAAAGCCAGAGTTCCAGGCCAGCCATTTGTGGTTAGTTATGATCTCCAGAACTTTCGGGAATACATCACGCCACGATGGTGCATTGGCGACCATCTCGTTGGTGATATGGTTGATTTCTGTTGCTTCCGGTGGAATCGGGATGGATGGCTTAACCAGAGTGTCCAGCAACACTTCTCCGCGTATATTGATGATCGCAATTTCGATAATCTCAGCAAATTCGCCAAGCCCTGTCGTTTCCGTATCGATGACTACAAAATCGCTCTTCAGCCATTTATGTATAATCATCGCTAAAATCGTTTTTTGGATATTTACCATTGTTACTCCCATATTCTTTGTTGAAAGGTTCTGGATGGTTTAGGCTCTTGCTTTAATTCAGGTAGCGTGACGTAAACATAATAAGTTCCATCTAAATTCATGGATTCTGCGATAACTACTTCATGACCTTTTTTCTTATAAAGGTCAGAAATATTTTCCGCATCAGTGCGCGACATGGGGCCTTGCTTAAATGGAGTATTCTTCATTATCTCGTGCGACCGTGGTCGCACCCTCTTTGATTTCCAGATAACGTTTGAGCCATATATTTTCTATATGCTTGTTGCCTGGTTGATTTGATAAATACCATTCAGTGATTACGGATTGCCTGTTACTGTCAGGAAGAGTCCGATAGCCGCATGTCGGGCACCAGATGATGTACTCGTTACGGAGGCCAGAGTACCGGAGTACAGGCTTATCTGGTTTCCTGAACATAACCTGCTGACACAGGCAGGTCGGTACTTCTTGCACGATGGCTTTCGATGATTTCACAGCGCTTCTCCGCCGCATTTAATAACGCGGTATCGTTAAGATGCATGCATCGTGATTTCAGTAATAACCAGCGTTTTTTATAATCCTTACGCCAGCTTTCGACGGATACACCCACTAAAGAACTTATGTGTTCGTCTCGCTCTGTCCCATCAAAACCTGAATCATGCAATTCGCGAAATATTTCAGATTTAACTTGATGTATTCCGTAGTAAGTTAATCTCTGCATGATTTTTTTTGTTGAGGCTTTCATCTTCTTAAAGCCTGCTCTGGAATGAGCAATTAAAAAATCAAGCCACAACCACTGGCAAATGGTCACATCATTCTTATAATTTGGTTTGCATCCATAGCAATAATGTAACCATGCAGTTTCTTCGCTGTTTAACTGCTCAACGGCACGTCGCCAGCTGGCGGTCATGAAATCTAATTCTGTCAGTAGCATTGAAGACCGTTTGAAGGATTTACCAACGTGATAACGAACGGGCTCGGCAGGGACAGATACTTCATAAGACTCCGTATCGCCGATGCAGATCGTTCTGGTTGGTTTGTCAGTGAAACGGTCAGAGCTTGCGAGACGCAGCTGCTCCAGCTGGACCTCAAGGATGCCACGCTGGAGATAATGAATATCTGACAGAGCCGTGGATACACAGGCCCGAATGCTATTTAGTTCCACTGTTACGCCCTTCCTTACCCATGCGCTGAGAGGTGAAATCACTCTTTAATTTGTACGCGGTACGGACCTCTATATCGCTTTGTCGTAGAGGTGGAATCTCCCCAGCTTGCAGCCATTGATAGACTGCGCCGGGTGTCACGCCCACGCCAACCGCTGCTTTTTCCACATCGCCGAAATGGCGCACAAGTTCTTCGGGTTTCATGGGGATTATTATAATCAATAAGTGAAAATTAAAGCTAGGTATAATTTATAAAAATTATAGCCAGCTATAAAGAGATCATTTATGATTAAGGGTATGAAAACACGAGGCGAACGACTGAAAGCACGCCGTTTAGAGCTGAAACTGACGCTGAAGCAAGTGGCAGAAGCTGTAGGAATCTCTCTTCCGGGCGTCCAAAACTTAGAACGTGGCGACGTAATGCCGTCGCTGGAGATCGGGCTATCGCTGGCAAAATGCCTGCGTAAGCCCGTGCAATGGATACTGTATGGCACTGAATCTGATCCAGACCGCGTTCCTGTTATTGGTACGACAGAGACCGGACCGGATAGAGACTGGCAGCCTGGAGAACCTGCCAACACAGAGCGATTCCTGCCGTTGGTGAGTCAACGGAACACCGTTTACGCACTGACGGTCGGGAACCAGATTCAGCATCACTACCAGCCAGGAGACGTTATCCTGGTCGATTCCTCGCTTACGCTTGTGCCTGGGGAGGATGTGCTGGTTTGTGATAATAACGGCGAGATCACAATTCAACGATTAGCCCGTTATGACGAGCAGCATTACTACCTTGATAGTGCTAACTCTCAACGGGTTATCCATGATAAAAGTGATCTTCAATTTGTGCACCAAGTAGTCGGTACGATCAAATCGTTCATGGTTGAGGGTAGATGATACAATAACAGGGTTTATTGCTGACTATAAATCTGGTTTAATCCGATCTATACTTTGTCGGGGTTGAACCAGACCGTAGCAGCCGAAAAAAGACGAAAAAAAACCCGAGTCGGCAAACTCGGGCCTTTTTCAGGAAGTAGCCACGAAAACGCAGATACGTCCTTCAGAAAGATTGTGCGTTTATTGTGGCTGCTCCTGCGGATTTTTTCAACCCGAAAAAATGCTAATTCGCATGGAAAGGCTAAAAAATGACCTTACAAGAATTCTACGCGGAGCGCTTTGGCAGCGATCCGTTTTCACTGCTTGACGCGGCACGTGATGAGCTGACTGAGCTGGCGAAGATGGCCGGTATCAACTGGCCTGCGTGTGCTGATAAGATTCAGCTCAATCCGCGCGGTGGTGTAGAGCGCTATACCACCTACAATAATTCCTCCCCGGAAGCTCTGCAGAAGAGCCTTAAAGGCCGTGTGGAAATCTATTCACGCCTTGAGCAGAGCAAGGATGGCATCAGTTATCCTTTCGTTAACTTCGTTGAAAAAGCGCATGACGCTGGTTCCTGGAGTGGCTTTTCGTTCCTGTTTTCGGAGTATCGTCGTGAACAGCAACGAAATGGTGCGACCGTGGTCGCTCAGCCGGAAGAAGAACGTGCACGCATGGAGCGCCAGGCTGAAGCACGCCGCCTCCGAGCTGAACAACAACGCGTTAATTATTTAAAAAACAATCAGATGGAGCAGGAGCGCCTGCTTGGATGGCTGGCTTTCCATCGCGCCTGGGAACATTCGCCAGCTGAGGACGGTTCATGGCCGTATGCTGTAAAAAAAGGGATTCGTGACGTATTTAGCGCTTGTGATATACGTCGCGTGACCAGTCACGACAGTGCGAAATGGAGCCGTGGACCAACAACTTACATGGCGATACCTCTGTCCCACCTGGACGGAAGAAAAGACGGGCGGATTGTTGGCTGGCAACGTATCGATCTGAATGGTGGCAAGTTCCAGACCAGCGCCATCACTAACGGTGATTTCGTCGGTGCATGCTTTGTTATTGGCGACCTGCAGGGGGCGCAAAAAATTGCGACTGCAGAGGGTTTCGCCACCGGGGCATCCATCTGGCTGGCGACCAGAAACGACCCGAAAAAACGCTTTGACGCGGTAGTCATTGCGGTTTCCGCTAACAACATGATTCACGTTGTCGAGCAGCTGGTGAACATGTACCCGGCTGCGCAAATCACTTGCGCTCTCGATAACGACCGCAAATCCTCAGCTGAAGGAAAAGGCAACACAGGCCTCCGCACCGGATACGACATCATGGAGAAGTTTTCCGGCGTCAAATGTGTTTACCCAACTTTTGAGGATGATCCTGAGCTGGAATGCAGCGATTTTAACGACCTGCACAGCCTGAGAGGGCTGAAGGAAGTCGCTCGCCAGTTAACGAAAAATCATCTGAGCCGTGCAACCGACCTGTTGTCGATCACGCTGAATAAGCTGCGTACTCTCCCGCGTCTGAACAGACGTACTTTTGCCAAAGAACTGCTTCGCGCCGTTGATATTGGCATGCTGACATGCCCGGTACCAAACAGCCCGAAAGAACTTATGCGCCTGTTCAGCAGCACGCTGCGCGATATGGGTATTGCTGAAATTTATAACGGTACCGTTAAAGATCACATTACGCGCCGGTTGAATCGCAAATGCCGTGCCGCGCAGACTTCACGTTCGTTCAGTGAACGCATCACCAACCCGAACCTTCGCCCGTCACACATCACTTACAAGCGGTTTGAAACCTCCAGGATGACCGATGAGGTTATGACATACGCCGCACAGCTGCAGGGCATCGTTATTGTCCGCGCCGGGATGGGCTCTGGTAAATCGACAGGCCTCCTGCGTCCACTGATGCTGCAGTCCACGCGTGGCGTCTCCGTCGCGCACCGCGTATCCCTGATAGGCGGCCTGCATGAAATGATGACCGAAGGGAAAGGCGCGAAAGCCGACATTCTGCATTATCAGGATCCTGGCTATCAGGAAATGGCGCCATATGCCAACAAGCTGACTATTTGCATCAACTCCATACTTAAAGGCTGCTGGCAACCGCTGATGCGCCAGCATGACTTCTTCGGCTTCGATGAAGCAACACAGGGCCTGCGTGCCATTCTGGCCGGGCGTGCGATGGGAAACCCAGTTGGCGTATTCAACACACTTATCGACGCGCTGGCGCGTACTGAAGAGCATGCCATTATGGTGGATGCCGACGCCAACGATCTGCTTGTCGACCTTGCTGAACTGGCGATGAAGCGTCGCGAGGAGCTGGGCCTGCCAGCCTGGCTGCAAATTCACGTGATTGAACTCCCGGTCGACGTTCGCAACCGCGAAACCAACAAGCCTATCCGCGTATTTTATACCGAGAATAATCGGATCATGACCGAGGTTATCGCTGCAGTGCAACGCGGCGAACGAATCATGCTGGCCACCGACAGTTCGACGTTCGCCGAAGACGTTACCATGCAGCTGAGACTCCAGTTCCCTGACAAAAAGTTTCTCTGTGTTAACCAGAAAAACAAACAGGAGAAGGAAGTCGACGATTTCACCAACCAGCCTAAAGTGATGGTGAAAAAATATGACGGCCTCATCTACAGCCCGTCGATATCTTCAGGTGTATCAATTGAGGAGAAACACTTCCACCGCCATTTCGGCATGTTCTGCGGGGAAGTGGTCCCCAGCGACGCCATCCAGATGCTGCGCCGCGACCGTACAGCTCAGGAATACATCATCGGTTTCGATAAGCTACGCGGTAAACGTGAAACCGATCCGGAAAAAATCAAACGCGCCTACGCGCAGGCCTTGCTCGAAACGGCTGGCCACTCCGGGCTGCTGACAGACGTTGTCTTTGACGGTGACCGAATTTCACTCGGCGTGGCTAACTCTTCATTCATGCAGCTCAAAATAAAAGCCGCCGCGCTCGAGGCGTCGGCCAGAAATGATTATGCCAGCAACATGATTTGCATCATGCATGATGATGGCTATCAGGTCGCGCCTATGGCCACCGACGCGCTTGCAAACAGCATCGGTAAGGATTTACGTAAAGAAGCCCGTGAACTGGTCTTTGAGCAGCTTATGGAGCGCCACCTGAGTGTCGATACCCCTGACCAGGGCGAACACGATGAGTTGATAAAAAAACGCACCCTGTCTCTGGATGAGCAGGCCCAGCTGGTCCGCTGGGACATCGAAAAGGAGCTGCAGCTGGATGTCGACGAGGTGGCTTTAAAATTCTATTTCGACGGCGGCCTGAAAAAAGTGCGCCTGTTTGAAACCATGCAGCTGGATGAGATAACCGCCCGTCGCCTTGACCGTGAAGAAGCGTTGATTCACTTTACCTACGCTTATCGCGTTGCCGGAAGATGGCAGCAGTTCGTCACTACGGCCATGACGCGGGAACAGGCCGACGCAGAGTTCCAGGCTAAATTCCCGGCCATAACCGATTACCGAGTGAAATCGACCCCTGCTGTTGAGATAGGCATGCGTGGTTTCTACACCCTCAAATCGGCGACGCTGCAGCAGTACTTCCGCGACTGCGGTATCGATCCAAAAACCCTGGAAGGTGAAGCAGACATGGACGCCCTCAAACGCGCCAGAGATAACCTGCTCACGCCGGAACGGCGCGATCTGCTAAACAACGTTTTACGCATCGGCGGCTTCAACACAGAGAAAGGCAAGAAGAAAGCGCCTGCAGACCTCTGCATAGGCATCCTGGAGTCTATGGGGCTATCCAGTAAGACCAGACGCGCCAGAGACGGCGATGCACGCCCCACGATGCGTTCCATTGACCCGGACTCGGTCGAGTTCCTCATGAATATCGTGGAGAAGCGCCGCGAGGCCGGTTTATCAATTCACGCACGTAAGGTGGAAAAAACCACCATCGAAGTGGATCGCGATGTGGATCTAAATATAGATATACATGGTAACCCTCGATCCAAAACAGAGCACGTTCCGGACGCCCCACAATCAGTAATTAGCCAGGCACTGGAGGCTATCCCGGTGGCGGTGCCGGAGGCGTGGGCAGAGAACGCGTTGCCAGCAACCGAAATGGAGGCGGTACGCCTGTGGCCAGTGGCCAGCATCGCGAGAACGTTCGCCTCGCTGTACATGACCGAATTTATGGACCTGCTATCAGTACGCGAAATAAGGCTGCTGAAAGCGTTTCTGAGCCAGCGGCAAGCCGTGGCGATATAACCGGAGGGGTAATGGGAAAACAACGTGAATGCCTTGTCCTCGTGGAGGGATACGACCCTTATGTTGTCAAGGTCAGCCACGACGCGACAAGCTATAGCGATTACAAAACTGGCCGGGAACTTCCATTCACGATAATTCGAATGAACGGGTTCTCAGATAGTGAGGGCGTTTATTGCTGCATTGCCAGCGATAAGAGCATGGAAGACCACACAGACGAAGCTAGGACGCTTCTCAAGGCTTTTAAGGTAAAACCGCTATGACATCGACACCTGAATATTTGGAAAAGCTTTCGACAACTGAATTTTTGGACAGGCTTAATTATGAGCAGCTGAAGTTCTGCCGCGAGCTATGTAACGAACGTATACGCGCTATCCAGGAAGGTGAGAAGAAAGTCGCGTGGGTCGTCACCGATGGCGGTGTTAACTTCGGCTGGTTCCGCACAGAAGATTATCCGAAAGCTGTAGATTTATTGGCTCTTAAGGCAGCTGAACGCTGGGCGGAAGCAGATAAAGAAAACCCTGAGACGAAGTACGAGCTGAATCTCAGAATTGAGGGTGAGCGCCTGCCGGTTTCCGAGTACGAGGCGTTATTTGCTGATGGTCAGTGGGGGTGAATCATGATTTATCGCAGAGGTTGGGTCCCCGTCTTATGGCGGCACGAGCTGGAGAAGCGGCTCAAAGAGCAGGGGTTCGATAACTGGAAAGAGATCTGTAATTTTCTTTGCGGTGAAGGGGATTATTACGCTGAGTCGTCAAAAGTACCTGAGCAGTACGATTACGTGGTAGTCGATAATACTAAATGGATGGGACGGCGTGATGCAACGTTCTGGCAGCGCCTGAACCGTTTGTGGTTCGTTCCGCTGTACCTGCTGACGATTCCGTTCCAGTGGCTCATTCGTGGCCGTATGGGGTTTGAATCAACGTCGAAGGTGGGCGAAGTAATTAGCAGGTTAACCGGGTTGAAGTAGTAACATTACGTTTCTTGCGTATAAAATAGCCGTTCATTTCATAGGATTATATGTAGGTGATTATGCGTAAGAAACTCTTTTTGGCAGGAGTGACGGTTACTTTAGGAAGGTGCGAATAAGTCCGAGATGTGAGATCATCGTGTTGTAACCTGAACCCAGAATGAGTAACCGGATGAGCCAGCAACTGACTTTTGCCGACAGTGAGTTTTCCAGTAAACGCCGCCAGACCCGCAAAGAAGTTTTCCTTGGCAGAATGGATGACTTGCTTCCCTGGGACAAATTACTTGGCGTTATCGAGCCTGTGTATCCCAAGGCCGGTAATGGTCGCAGGCCCTATCCGCTGGAAACCATGCTGCGTATTCACTGCATGCAGCAATGGTACAACCTGAGCGATGAGGCCATGGAAGATGCCCTCTATGAAATCGCCTCCATGCGCCAATTTGCTCGCCTGTCACTGGATAAAGCCATTCCAGACCGCACTACCATCATGAATTTCCGGCATTTGCTGGAGCAGCATGAACTGGCCCGCAAAATCTTCAGTACCGTTAATCACTGGCTAGCAGAGTGTGGCGTTCTAATGACCCAGGGCACCTTGGTGGATGCCACCATCATTCAAGCCCCCAGCTCTACCAAAAACAAACACAACAGCCGTGATGAAGACATGCACCAGACCAAGAAAGGTAACCAGTGGTACTTCGGCATGAAAGCGCACATTGGCGTGGACGCCAAAAGTGGCCTGACCCACAGTCTGGTGACCACGGCGGCTAACGAGCACGACCTCAATCAGGTTGGCAAGTTACTGCATGGCGATGAAGAATTTATCTCAGCCGATGCTGGTTATCAGGGGGCCGAAAAGCGCGATGAGCTCAGCGATGTCAGCGCAGACTGGCTTATCGCCAAGCGTCCCGGCAAAGTGAATGCATTGAAGCAACACCCGCGCAAGAACAAGCTGGCCATCCGTTACGAATACCTGAAAGCGAGTATCCGAGCGAAGGTTGAGCATCCATTTCGGATAGTAAAATGTCAGTTTGGTTTCGTCAAAGCCAGGTACAAGGGGCTGGCTAAAAATGACAGTCAACTGGCGATGTTATTCACCCTGGCGAACCTGGTTCGAGTTGACCAATTGATACGGGCACAGGCGAGATCTACCTGAAATGAGGAAATTAGCCTGAAACAGGGCCAAAATCAGCCACGAAGAGACGATTTTGGGCTGAAAATTGGAAAATTGAGCCACAGGACGTCGATAAAGGACGGTTTGGGGCGTCATATCGGGAGCTGCGGACCACTTAATCGCAACTTCCTTTATTGTCTGGATGTGTCCCTCAGTATCAATATAAAAAGTTTGACAATGTTACATATCCGATAGTGATAAATGAAAGGCGTGTCCCAATTAATGCTGAAGGTGATTTCAGTGGTAAACCACTTACCGGAGCGCAGTTTAACCGCATCCTTTCGAAGAAAATTGAGGATGGTAGTTGGAAAGGTTATGTAGTCCATTCGTTAACAGCTGGCCCATGGAATAATACTTGGTCTGTTAGAGGCTTAACTGTGCCAAGCAACATTGTCTATGCAGGAACGTATAAGCGCGATAATTTTTTTGAGGGTAATGGGAATGATGGTGGTGTTAGCAGCCGAGATATGGCCGGGTGGTATGGCTTCCATGTAAACATGGCTGAGACCACTAAACATGGCCATTATACTGGAGTTAACGCTTTCGGAGTTTCTGCTAAGGTAGAACAGCTGAATACAAGTGGTGCGGAGATAGTGTTTGGTAGCACACAAATCAACGATGGCAGTCCAGAAGCAGTTTGGGCTGATATCGATGTTATCGGTGCAGTACCTGAAGATGTGAATCTTAATGATCTTAAAATCGAGTATTTGGCACGCATTACAGGGTTACAGCGCACGGTTATAGATAGAAACACCCCTACGCTGAGCAACCCATCTGATACCGCTCATAGAACTCAAATTGTTACAGGCGACTTGCTTGCCGCACGCTTGATTAATGCAAAAACAGGCAAGGTTTACCCTGTTAAGCTTGAATGGGTATTCCGTACGCGTAATGCATTTAAGTAATTTCTCCGCTCTTAGAATAATTGATCATCGTCTGATCACTTAGTAAAGCAAACTATAAAAACGGCTATCCCCGTGACTGGTCACGGGGTAAAATATCCACCTAAATTATTGACGTGCGTTTCGTTTTGGCGGTAAAGTTACCCAGCTGCAGCAAAATCTGCAGCCGGGATTGGAACCCCGAACAACCAAACGACGCACAACACGCGCCAGCGTGTTTTTTTGTGTGTAAACCTGCGCATGCCTAATTATGGCGGTTCAGGTGGGGCAGCTTTATAGCTGGCCGGTTTCGTTTGGTACCGGTAGTTCCAACCCTGCCTGGGCTGCCACCCTATAGAGATTGGAACCTCTGGTGGTAGTACCCCTAACCAAACTGGAGTGCGTACCATGTTCAAATACAGGTTCGCGGCGATCTGCCGTACTGATAAAAAATCCCATATCCACCGCCTTTCCACTGTTGCTTCGTCCGAGCGAGAAGCTCGTCGCCAGTTCGCCAGCCGTTTTGTCCTCGTTCTGTCAGCCCGCATCCCGGTCAGCGAGGTGATCGCATGAACCAGATTCAGTTAAACGCCCAAGGCCTGCTGGAGACGATTGAGGAGCGCCTGCTGCAGGTAGAAGCGCTTGTGTCCTCTGCTCACCGCACGATCTCCAGTTATGAGGCCACGCTGTATTTGCAGGAAGCTACGGAATTACTGCAGGTCGCGCGCGAACTCACGCAGGAAGCTCGCGGCTGCTCCCTGTCCCTTTCTGAGCACTTGAAATCCGGGGAGGCAAAATGAAAGCGCTCTCCGTCTTTTCATTTCAGGAAAGCCACCCGGTTCGGGTGGTTCTTGTCGGTGGTGATCCGTGGTTTGTGGCTGTTGATGTATGTAATGCATTAGGGCTAAAAAACCCGACCAAGGCTGTATCTTCGCTTGATGAAGACGAAAAGCGGCTGTTTGGTGGTGACTCTAACTTAAAGTTAGGGTCGGCAGGTAAGGGAGCGCAGGCAGTACTTATTTTGAATGAGTCCGGCCTTTACACTCTCATCCTCCGCTGCCGCGACGCGGTGAAACAGGGGACCACCGCCTGGCGGTTCCGCAAATGGGTGACGAACGAGGTTCTGCCAGCTATCCGGAAAACGGGTGGCTATGACTACGTTGAACCAGCACCAAAATGCGCTGCAGAGCCGTTGGATTGGCGGGTTGAGCATGAACTCCGTGCAATTGTTAACGATATTGCTCAGTGCTTTTGGTACAAACAAAAATGGATGAATGGGATAAGGCACGCCTTACGCAATGCATGCCGCACCCCAGCACCTCTCCCCCTAACTGTTGATGATCTCCCAGCTATTGTTGCCGAGCTGCGTCGAATTTTAGCCGCCGTCGAAACAGCACAGGGAAATATGCGCGCTTACGAGAGAGATTTTTTGCGTGATGTAGTTCGACGTGGCCGCAGGAATTCTTCAGGAGGGGATCTGTTGCCAGTTGATTTGGATATGGATCAGGAAAAAGTTTTGCCTGCGCACTTTGAGCTGGCAATTGAGAAGCTGGAAGCTTTGTCCGCAAAAATTAGTCTCCCCAGCTGTCGCCGATAAATAGGGTTGGCCAGCCCGAATTTAAGCCCCGCTTTACGCGGGGAAGTCCCTGCAGTCGGGACGGCGATGTCCGTAGTTGCAGCTGCAGTTTCCGCCTAATCCTTCCGTCCCTTGCAGGGGATGGGTAGGGACAGGCCTCAATAAAAAAGCCACCGATTAACACCGGTGGCTTTTCTTTTAGCTGTAGTACGTTTCCCATGCGGATCGCATTGCGGCCATAGGGCTATCGGCGGGGCCGGACCAGGCATAATGCTTTCCATCGTATTCAAACTCTATCTTGTACGTTCCGTCCCCGTTATTTTTTGCAGGCTTGAAGACGGGTTTTAGAGCAGTTGGCTGATGTTCTTCTGGCCCTTCCTCTTCGGTTGGTTCATCGCCGCCACCCTCGTCGAGCTCAATTTCATCTTCATCCAGCTCGTCGTCTTGGGACTCATCATCCGGTTCGTCGATGGTCTCAACGGATTCTTCATCAGGCAGGACGATTGCAGGTGTCTCTATCTTCAGCTGCCACTGCCCGTTCTCGCCAACGAACTGCCCCAATGCATCAGCGGCAAACTCCAGGTACCGGCTAATCATCGTCGGGCTAAATTTAAAGGCCCGGAGAGTGCTGTTGGTTATTTTTGCTGATGGGTCCTGCTCCACCAGCTGCTTAACGGTTTCATGGAGACGGACGCCAGCGTCACCTCTGGCAAAGCCTGGCATTTCATCGTCCAGTTTCTGCAGAGCCACCAGTCTGGTGTTTTCATCCCCAACTTCAGGTCGCCAGGTTCTGGAGAAGTTGGCCAGCTTGAACTGCTTATAGTGCAGCTGGGTGTTCTCATCGTCGTGTCCGAGAATCTCCATGAAGAACACATCCTCGTCGACGTTTTTCCACCGTGGATCGACGCGGAAGAACATCTCATAAGCGATGCGAGCGTAAATAGCGCGGCTATCTTTATAAACACGACGGTCATCGCCGAAAAATGATTTAACCCAAGGGTTAAATGCTTTTGCTAAAATAGCATTTATCCTGCCGTTCTCAGACCTTGTATCATCCTTGCCATATCCTTTAACAACCTCATCGAAATCAGATGCAGCAGAGCAAGAACGCAATTCTGTTAATAATTCAACGAATAATTTTGCTTCGCATAAAGTATAAATCGTTCTGGTTACGCTTTTATCTTCAGAGCGTTTTTTAGCTTGTCCTGAGAAATTAACCGTATACTTTCCTGAAACGGTAAATTCACCCTGAAACATTATCTCAATCATTCTTCGCCCTGATACCGCAGCCAGAGCAAAGGCCAAAGGTGCCATTCCAGAACGAGTGTTTAAACTAAATAAAGTCGCAGGATTATTCAAAATATCATAGATAGACTGCATGTATGTTGGGTAGTCAATAACCACAACATTACGCTTCTTCTCGCGCAGAACATCGGCCCATCGTTGCTGTATAGATGTACGCTCCGCAGGGCTTAGCTGCAGATGGTACAGAACCTCATGGTTGACCTTGAGCTGGTGTAGTTCTTCTAACAACGCAGAGCCTTGTTGGAATAACTTATAAAGATAGTCACGGCGCTCCTTCCAATCATCACTGTTTAAATCACTAAGAGCAAAACTCCAATCTGGATATTTTTTTATTAGTCTTGCTATTTTTGCATCACTGCCTTTAGAGCCTATTCTTACATTTGATAATTCTTCGGCAAGCGGCATTATTTCTTTCAATTTAGATTGTAACGATGACATGTGCTGGCGAATATTAGCTGTAGGCATAGAAAGCCATGAAGATAATTCTTCGCTGTAAAGAGGATACTTTTCCGATAATTTATGAATATTTTTATCAAAGCTATGATGTAATTTATCATCAAACCGCTTTCTTGCCCTGCTCATATAGGCGTTAAAAGTATTCGCGGTTATTCTTTTCTGCAATCCTTTCCCACGGAACTTTCTTTTATCATTAAATAACGCGTTCTTATACCGTGCGGCTGCGGCTTTAATTCTCTTCGTTTTGTCGCCTTGTGGGCGGTCTGAGGCATCAATTGCCTCTACCTCATTCACAAGCGTGTTGATCAACTCACCGATTTTTACCTTGCTCATCCCGGTTCCCCCGTTTCTAAGTCTCTGGATATCGTAACACAATCAAAGAACAATTGGCGATTAATTATGCTGCTTTCGTCACACTATAAGAGAACATAATAGCAGAATGGAAAAGGAACACAACACCGGAATTGTAACGTATTGTTCTGTGCTTATGTTCTCCATATCAGCACACAATAACCCATTATACGCGCGTATAATGGGCGATTGTGTGCTGATATGTTCCTAAATAGTGACCTGTTAGTGTGCTTATGTTCTTACGTTGTGATTCGATTGTGTTGCATTCCGAAATCATGTTCTGTTATAGTGTTCTTGGATAGTAGTGTTTATCGGAGGTTTTATTGTTCTTGAATTATGTTTTCTTACAATCGAGGAGGAGGGGAAGAAGCTAAGAAGTGTATAGCGAGTAAAAAATATGACATGTTCGCTTAACTTCTGGCAGTAATTGATTCTTATAAAGATACTTTGTTTTCAATATGTTAGATGTTGTATATGCCAACTACGGTGATGACGATGCGCTTAGATGAGACTAAATGGCTTCTGTAGCGCATCACATATTTGGTTGAATCATTAACTTTGCGTTTTCTTATCAGCTTTGCGTTTTTTATGTTGCTTTGCTTAAAAAACGTAAAGTATGATAAAAAACACAAAGATAATGGCAAGTTTGAGAGGAAATAGGATGTCGTTAATTAATTTGCTGAAAGACTGCATCAATCGCGGCCAAGAAATGACGCGCGCTATTGCTATCGCACAGTTCGGCGATGACAGCCCGGAAGCGCGTCGTATCACTCGCCGCTGGGGCATTACTGAAGTTGCTGACCTGATTGGCGTAACACCGCAGGCTATCAGGGATGCGGAAAAAGCTGGCCGACTACCTGCACCTGATTTTGAAATGAGGGGCCGTGTAGAGCGTCGCGCAGGTTATACCATTGACCAAATTAGCAATATGCGGAGCGTTTTTGGCAACCCAAACCAGAGACCAGATGATAAAAACCCGGTTGTACTCTCCGTTATGTCGCATAAAGGAGGGGTGTATAAAACTTCATCTGCGGTACACCAGGCTCAATGGTTAGCCTTACAAGGACACCGCGTCCTGCTTGTTGAGGGGAATGACCCTCAAGGCACGGCGTCTATGTATCACGGTTACGTTCCTGACTTACACATTCACGCAGACGATACCCTGCTTCCGTTTTACCTCGGTAAACGTGACAACGCTGAATATGCGATAAAACCAACATGCTGGCCTGGCCTCGACATTATCCCCAGCTGCCTGGCTCTTCACCGCATTGAAACAGATCTGATGCAGTACCATTCCGAGGGGAAGCTACCTCATCCCCCGCATCTGATGCTACGTGCTGCTATCGAATCTGTGTGGGATAACTACGACATAATCGTCATAGACAGCGCCCCACATCTTGGTACAGGAACTATTAACGTTGTCTGTGCTGCTGACGTCATCGTTGTCGCTACCCCTGCAGAGCTGTTCGACTACGCGTCAGTTCTGCAATTTTTCACAATGATGCTCGACCTGCTTGAAACCGTAGATTTAGGTGGCTTCGAACCCGTGGTTCGCTTGCTCCTTACCAAATACAGCCTGACAACCGGCAACCAATCCCGATGGATGGAAGAGCAAATACGGAATACCTGGGGAGCGATGGTGCTACGGCAAGTTGTTCGGGTAACTGATGAAGTAGGCAAAGGGCAGATAAAAATGCGTACAGTATTTGAGCAAGCAGCAAATCAACGCTCAACCCTAAATGCCTGGCGAAATGCTGTAGCCATCTGGGAACCTGTATGCAAAGAAATTTTCGAAGACCTGATTAAACCACGTTGGGAGGAATAATTATGAAGCAGCGCTCTATTTTAAAAAATGCGCCCAACATCGAAACGCTTATGAGTAACACCCATCATGCTCCGCAAAAAGCGCCGTCTGTTTCGCCGATAGTTGGTGACTTACAGAGCAAATTGGGTTCGTTGTCGGGGAACAGTATTACGCTGCCAGTTTGTGGCCGCAACGTGGCCTTTAAGCTGGAAACCATTCCTGCTGATAAGGTTGAGATGGCCACAATGGTTTGGCTCGGTAATGAACGTGATCAGGAATTGCTGAACGAATCAGCGCTGGCCGACCTTATCCCTTCATTTCTAACTTCAGGACAGCAGAACCCCGCGTTAGCCAGAAGAACGTCAGGAATTATAGAGATTGCCGATGGCTCACGCCGCCGTAAAACGGCCATCATAACGGGTAGCGATTATCGGGTTCTCGTGGGGGACCTGGATGATGAGCAAATGCAGTGGTTGTCGCAGGTAGGTAACGACTATCGACCAACCAGTTCCTACGAGCGCGGGAAACGCTACTTACGCCGCCTTAAAGAATTTGATGGGAATGTGAAAGCCTTGGCTGAAGCGGAGGGGATCGACAGAAATATCGTCAACCGCTGCATGAATACTGCCAAGTTGCCGAAGGAGATCTTGTCTATCTTCAAACATCCGGGAGAGCTATCAGCTCGCGCCGGTGATGCTCTTTCCAAAGTTTATCAGGGGAATGAGCAAACTATGCTAGATGCTGCGCGGCAGCTGCTCCGCATGAAGCAAGCAGGTGAAGATTTTGAACCTGCGAGAATTATACAAATACTACAAGACGTAACTCTTGTAGAAAAGAAAAGCGAACCTAAGACCGAAAAGACATATGGTGAGGGCGTTATCGCTAAATATAAGGGGAACTTCATCACCTTAAAAATAGATAACAGAAAGATACCTTCTAACTTAATGAAAAAAATAGAAGCATTACTTGAATCGGAACTTGAAGCCGAAAAAGTTAACCAAAATCTCGATAAATTAGAAACTCTCATAAAAAATAAAAAATAAAAAATAAAAAATAATGTTGCTTATCCCCTCTGTTATATAGAGGGGATAAATTATTAATCACTTCTGTCCTGAAGTTATTGGGTGTTCAAACCGGACGGTCATCATTTATCATGCTGTTTATGAAGAATGTAACTCGACCAAGTACCTGTACTTCCTCCAGCGCGGTGCCTTCTATAGCTTCACCATCGTTAGAAATAAGTGCCTCACCCATAAGTTTGGCAAACTGTGTATGGCCATCACACAGAATCAACAACACATCGCCAGGTGTCTTTTTCACTACAGGTTCGATAACCGCAAACCCGATATCAGTTTCGATCACCCTACTATCCTCACCTATATCGCAGAGTATGGACGGAGAAAGCTGTTGCTCAACGTAATCCGTTGCCGGTGAAGGAAACCCCATCAGTGTACCCTCCCCATATTACGCAGGATCCAGTAACGATTGTTGCTGCTGTCAGTTGTCTTGTCAGCGAAGTCAGGCTGATAGCGCTCAATCCACGAGTTCGCATCTTCCTGGCTAAAGTGCCAGTTAAACTCTCGCAGTTTCTCAATAAAGCTATCCGTGGTGAGATAACGGTAGCCTTTAGGATTTAACTGAATGGACTCGGTAAACGCTGTTTTTATGTCTGCTGTACGTGCCATCATTACCTCACAAAATACTGTGCATGTATACAGTATATTTCGAAGATGAAAATGGTCAATCTCGATATTGCCTATAAATCCTCTCTCGTGGATAAGTCATTGATAAAAGATGAGGCGGGAAATTTCTTATACAAAGTACATACGGCCACATCATAGATAATTGCCACCTGTTTTCTGTCCACGCCGTTTGCGATCAAACGCCCCGCCTGCGCCCATTGTTCTGGAGTAAGCTTTGGTCGCCTGCCTCCGATTCTCCCCTTTGCCCTCGCCACAGCTAAACCTGCACGCGTTCTTTCAATAATGTTTTCCCTTTCCATTTCTGCTGCTGCACTCAGCATGGTGTATGCGAAACGGCCTATTGAAGTGCTGATTCTTATCCCTTCAGTAATTGAAACAAATTCAATCTTGTTCGCACGGAAATAACGCAATAAATCCACAAGGTGAATGAGGGACCGACCAAGCCGATCAAGCTTCCAGACGATAACGGTATCGCCTGGTCGTAGTAGCTTCATCATCTTATCCAGCCCTGGGCGTTTTGATTTTGAACCGGATATTTTATCTTCAAAAATTCGGTCACATTCTAATCGATTAAGTGCTCTAACTGTAATTCAAGATTTTGGTCAAAAGTTGATACCCTTGCGTACCCATATTGCATTTATTTTATCCACCTTTTGCTACGAAAAAATCAGGTGAAGTTATCGGCATGGCTGGCGAAGGGCAATCTATAAAACGTCGGTTTGGGAAGTAGTGCGACAAAGGACGTTGGGACGAGCGAAGGAAGCGTTCAGGTTGTGGGTGGGCTCGGTGGGCCGGTGGATGCTTACAGGTACTTCCTGATTGACTCGTCACTGCCCTCAAACACCATCAATTTGAACGATGCGCGAAACCCCGGCGTGTTTCCAAACCTCATCAACTTTACGAATGCCGTAAACCCTCCTGCGGCTAGTGGATACGGGTACATTCAGAACTATGTCCGCATTGCTGGCAGCAGCGGGGCATCGACTCAATTTATGTTGCCTTATGCCACTCAAACGGATGCCGGGCGGTTTTTTTACCGTGGGTTTAATACCAATGCCTGGGCACCATGGAAGGAGATCATGACTTCAGCCGTGTCTGATAAGACAATGAAAAACATCGGTGATGACCTCGATCCAGAAGAGGCGTTGATGAATATTTGCCGGATGGAGTTCAAGCACTTCACTTTTAAGGATGATGAAACGCAGACCCCACGGCGCGGAGTGATATCTCAGCAGATTGAAACGATTGATCCCGAGTACGTTAAAGAAATAGGCGGCCTGCTGCACCTCGATCAGACTCCAATGTTGCTCGATGCGCTGGCTGCAATTAAAGCCCTGGCAATCCGCGTCAGCGCATTAGAGGTAGACGCTAAGCCTCCGGCTCCGGGCTCATTCGCTGGTTAAACAGAGAGTCTGAAGGCATATCCAGGCGAACATCGATCCAGCTGTTCGCCGGGACATCCATCAGTTCTCCCTTGGTTTTGATGATCTCTCCGTCATCGCTCAGCATGTATTTGCGCTTGAACAGGCGGATTGTCAGCTCGCCATTGTCGGCTTGCTCTGCCTCAACCACGCCCAGCTCTCCCATGCCGCCAGGGTCCATCGGAGGCAGTAACTGCCACCCCTCAGATGCCAGACCTGCCGAACCAGTCAGCACATAAACACCAACATCGAGCCGGGAAATTTTGACTCCTTCAGCCTCTGCGTTCGCCGTACCACAGCCGCACCATGAAAAACCATCCTCCGCTATATCGGGGCGCTGGCACTCTTCCTCGCTCGCTACAATACGGGCAACGGGAGAGGCAGCTTTCAATGTGCCGTCGCTGGCTTTGGTGGTATTTGCTGTTCCATATAGTCTGTTTTTTACTAAGGCAATTCCAGTTGATACCTGACCCAAGCCCCCCCAAGCATCTACGATGCCAGAATGATAATCAACCTGCAAGAAAGCGTGAGTATCACTGCAATTTGCATATATGCCCGTCGAATAGCGTTGCATCTGCTCAGTTTGAGCTGCATTAAATCGATATGAACCAAAACCTATCTGAGCAAGAAAACCGAAGACGGATGCATCTCCACTTCTGTCGTTGTTGATTATTCCTACCCCTCTTTTCAGGACAGCTCCTGTAGCTTCTGAATCGTTTAGTAGAGCCGCACTTCCCAAACCGAGGTTTGTGCGAACGTCTGCAGCGTTCGTTGCCCCGGTCCCGCCCTGCGCAATAGAAAGCGCAGTAGTGAGCCCTTTCAGCTCCGTGATATCGCTGTTTGCCCCTTTTCGAGCCAGGCCACCAATACCCGGAATATTCACGGAGGTACCGTTGATGGTTACAGTGATAATCTGGTTCGCTGAGGTAGTAGCGAACGTCTCCCATGCACCGATATTCTCGTCATACTCTTTGATGAGCTGAGACATGGCCTGCGCCAGTCCGTCGACCGAAATATTGTCCGACACAAGAATTCCATACTTCTGGCCGCTCAGCGCCGGTGATGCAGCAGGCGTAACGGTCAAGGATGTCGCGCCGTCGACAGTTGTAATCTGGAACATCTGCACCGGGTTTGACGCAACGATAATCGTCTGACCAGCACGAACCTGAGTGGCCGGTGCAGTCCAGTTTGTGCCCGTTCCAGTGGCGGTATTTCCGTTGATGGCGATGGTGCCAGTGTTATAAAGCATATATTCTCCAGACAATAAAAAACCCGCCGAATGAACTGCTCCCTTAAAGTTGGACTGTTTTCTTAGCGGGCTATAAATCAGGTTGAATGTCAGAAAGATCAGGCAAATGAGCCGGTACCGCGGGTAATGGTTAATGTCGGTGCTGATATCGTCTTACTGGCTGTTCCTGTTCCTATGACCGTGATGGTCCCGGTTACAGTCGCTGATGTGATCCCCCTTACTGCATGTCTTACGGTCATCCAAAGCCCACCAGTCCCGGCAGGAACATTGATTTTGCCCAAGTCACGTGTATTCCCGTTGATGTTGAGAGTTATGGAGACTGTTGTGGTACCAGACAGTGAAGAAACGAAAATCAATGCCTCAAGAAGTGCTGATTTACCGAGTGCTGATGTTGAGGAATCCGTAAACGTGATTGTTTGTGACCCAACCCCGCCGCCGGAAATATTCACGTCACTTCCAATCCCGACGTTTGCAATGTCACCGACAAAAGTGGTCGCCTCGACTGACCCTTTGAAGCTGCCGTTAGTGGCATATACAGTTCCACGCACGGTGACGTTATTGAAAACGGCATAACCGGATTTATTGATATGCCAGCCAACATTCCCCGAGCCATCCCAGGTTGAGGACTGGATATAGTTGCCGATTTTTCCGTTATTGATCGTACCTTCACCAATCACCGTATCCCTGATGATTGTCTGCCCATTCTGAATAACGAATGGGAGCGTAACATCACCTCCGGCCTGGGTCATGACGGCGAAACGGTCAGCCAGGAACATCACCTGTGACTGCATACCCTCTGGCGTGTTCTCGACGCCGATTCCCATTCCGGCAGCATACTGTCGCCCATTTGAATCGACCGATACCTTGATGTTGTACATCGCGCTGAGGTCGCCATTAACGTTGGCTATCGCCTGAGCGTTAGTGGTGATGGCTGAGGTATGCCCGTTCACGGTCGCCGTAATGCCGTTTATCTGCGTGGCCGTAGCCTGCTGATAGTCGGAGAACGTCTGATTCAGGCTGTTGATGGATGCCTTGTTGCCGTTGACGTCCGTCTGCAGGCTCAGCAGAGAGCGCGCCGTTGCCTCCTTCTCGTTAACGATTACCTCATCAATACGGTCCAGCTGAGCGCTGTTACCTGCGACTGATGCAGACAACGTTTTACGCGCGGCCACCTGCGCCAGCCCGTTCTGAATAATGGCTATTGCAGAGTTTTTTACGCCTCCTGCCATACCATCCATGGACACGCTGATGTTATCTATACGCTGGCCAAGAGCGGTATCTGCCGTTGCTACGGTCTGCTCAAGCTGAGACAGAGATGACGACACATCCCCAACGTTACTTGTCAGTTCCTTCACATCGGTCTGAACCTGCCCGATGTCCTGGGCGTTTTGGGCTATCTTCAGCGCCTGCTGTTCGAGCTCATTATTCGCCTGCAGGATATCATTAGCCATACCAGCAATTTTTTCGTTGGTATCAACGGCATTCTCGATCAGATCCTTGAACGTCTCAGACCCTTTGATGTCCTCCAGGATCACATCGGTAATATCAGAAACATCGATACTTGCCTGCCCACGAACCCAGCCGGTATAACCGGACTCGTTACCGGTTCGGTCAACCAGCTGTGCGCGGTACCAGAAAATCTGCCCCGCTTTAAGGCCCATCTGCTGATATTTACGCTGCGGGTATGGCACATCGGCCAGCAACATCGCATCGTTCTCAGTACCGGTCAGGCTGTACTGAATTTCCGTCTTCAGTGTATCGTCCGTATTGGCCGGGAACCCCCAGTTCAGCTCGATACCGAACACCACGTTTTCAGACGCGATGAAACCCACCGGCTTCGGCGGATTCCCGTCCTTGCCCGTCAGCGTTTTCTCTTCTGAATACCCCCATCCGGACGAAATTTCAGCGGCGTTGATGGCACGCACGCGCACCAGGTATCGTCCCGCATAAATGCCCGGAACATCGAACGATGTGGTGGAGCTGCGCGGCACATTGACCCAGTTCCCGTCATTGCGGCGCCACTGTGCTTCATAGGCGATGGCGTTCTTCGCCTGGTCCCAGCTGACGCGCATGGTCTGAACGTTCACATTCTGCTGAACCACAGAGAATGAGTTGATGATGATGTTGGCTGGCGGGGACTGATTACCTGGCGGAATAACACTTATTGGCCGCTGGTCGATAATGGCACCGGTATCGATACGCGCATATTTATCCGGATCGTGCAAAGCGCCAGAAATCGAATACGTTCCGTCATTATTATCCGTAACGCTGATAACGCGATATTGCTGCGCGTAAAGCTCTTCGGACTCGACAATCCACACCGATTCCACTGCAGGTGTTTCGCTGTATGCCGTTGTCACGGTGACGGCCCGGCCGTTTACGCTCTGTATCGTCCTGCTCTGCGATGCGCCGGACGGAAGGTTAACCATCAGACGGCTTCCGGGAGCGGCTGCCGAATCACGATCAAGCGTGATAACGCGACCGTTAACCGCGCTGATGCGCCCTCCCATCACTTTTCCGGAAAGCAGCTCATCGGCAACCGCGATGATATAACCAGGCTGTGGGATCTTGCCGTCAAGACCAACATCGAACGACACGATGCGATCCTTGTTATTGGTCAGGATACCCCAGCGCCCTTTACGGTTTGCCTCTGACTGCCTGGTACAACCAATGGCTGTCATTTCGAGCTGGTTTGTGCCAAAGCGAGACACAAGTTCGTGTTCAAATACCGGCTCCATCGCGTCGGCGTAGGCATTACCCGGATCGGACCAAGAAACCAGTGCTGTAGTATAGCGGGTTTTGGTGGTGCTACCCGAATAGGTGAAGCGGCCATTAACCACATTTGCACGCGTGTAGCTGTAATCCACATCGCGGGGCATATCCGCCAGCGCAACGATTTGATCGCCACCCCAGTACGTCATCCCCCGGAATATCGCCGCAAAATCACGTAACACGGTATAGGCGTCATTCCTCTCCTGTACGTACACGTTACAGGTATAGCGAGGCTCAGTGCCGCTACCGCCTTTACCATCAGGGACCGGCTGATCGCAATATTGCGCGACCTGATAAAGCGTCCATTTATCAATATTGGCCGCCGTCAGGCGATTGCCCAGCCCAAAGCGGTCGCTCACCACCAGATCGTAAAAAATCCAGGCTGGATTATCCGTCCACGCCCACTTAAACGCCCCTGTCCATGTGCCGCTGTAGGTGCGGGTCTCCGGGTCATACGTATCAGGAACGCGGATTACACGCCCTCGCGGTTCGCAGGATATTTGCGGGATAGAGCCGTTAAACTGGCTTGAGTCGAATTCGATGTACAGCAGCGCGGTATTTGGATAACGCAGTTTGGCGTCAATGACCTCTGTGTAGCTCTGCAGCGTCATCGTGTCGCCAATTTTCGCGCTGTTGGCATCCGCCGTGAGCTTACGCAGGCGCACCGTCCATGTACTGCCTGCCTGTGGTAAATCGATACGATGGCTGCGTTCGTAGCCGGAAGTTGTCTTGCCGGTTACGCTGGTATTAAGTACCGTCTGCCAGGTGCCGCCATCGGTCTGCAGATCAATAGCGTAGTTAATTGAATAGCCAACCAGATCGCCATCATCCTCCTGTTTAAAAAGCGATGGCCACTTGAGGCGCAGGCGAACGGCTGACAGTTGCGTGTTGGTAAAGGTATGTGTCCAGCCGGTGGTGCTTGACACTTCGGTGCCCACGCTGATTTCATTTTCGGTGCCGGGGATACCCTGAATATATTTTTGTGCCTGAGTCCCCGGACGAAATTCCCACGCCACGCCACTGAAGTTTTGCGATCCGTCTGCATTCTCCAGTGGCGTGCCATCGAGATAGATATCCTTCGCCGTCAACTGCCCTGCAAATTCGCCCTCTCCCAGTGCAACAAGAATTTTGGCTTTCGCTACGGACTGGAGATCGTCTGGTTGTTCAGTCGGGGTGCGTGAACTGGAGCTGCCGCCCTTGCGGCCTCTAATCGGAGTAGATGTAGCCATATTGCGCCCATAAAAAAGGCCACCCTGAGGTGGCCTGAAAGGAGGTTTTTATTTATTGCTGGTCTTCGACATAAATCCCGGCAGAAATAATCGCACCGCCGATTAGCCGACGACCATAAAGAAGCGGTACCGGATAGCCCTGCGCGGCGGTGTTGGTGACTCCACCGAACGCGTATGAGGCGCGGTTATCTGAACTCTGTTTGCTGGCCAGCCCCGCTGGTTGAGGGGAAAGCATCTGAACAACCCCGCCAATCATCATTGCGGCACCGAATTTGTATAAGAATGGTGATGCCGCAGCCCAGGGTGTGAAATTAAGCACCGCCCCAACGGCAACCAGAACTGCACCAAGTATTGTCTGGAGTAATCCGGCCTTTTTGCTCCCGATAATCACCGGGACAATGCGAATGACATCGCCGGTGACCGGGTAACCCAGGTCATCAACACCAATATTCTTTTTCCCTTTGAATACTGAATAAGTGAGACCACGGCGTTGGCTGGAAATCATAAACTGCTCAAAGCCCGGTATAGTCTTTGCCAGCGCAACACTCGCTTCGTTCACGCGGGAAATCAGGCGATGGTGAACTTTACCGAATGTTTTCCCGAGCACGCCGCCAAGCTCAATGCGGGTCATTACTTCCTGCATGTTTCACCTGCCATTACATCTTTATAGCGAACGATCTTCATTGTGCGCTCCTGCCAGTATCCGCCATAAGGAACACGTTGACTCAGATGCCCGTAAAGATGGTGCAGCAGCATGTTACCCTCCAGTAAAATCCCGGCATGATTCCACTTATCGGCCTGCACCTGCATGATGACGAGGTCCCCTTCCTGAGGCGGACCATCAAACTCCCTGAATCCGCACTCATACCAGCACTCCTGATAGAAATTGTCCGGGTAGTCGTTTTCCCACCAGGGATAATCCACCCGGTAATCGTGGAGCTCGATACAGTGGGTCTGCCGGAAATAGCTCATTACCAGACCCCAGCAATCGAAGTGGCCAAGCACGAACGGACGCTCCAGCAATGGCAGCTCCCCGCGTGGCTGAATGGTACGTAAATCCCCCTCTGGCCAGCTCACAATATGCCAGGGCAACAACGTTGCATCACACTGCGCCTTATCCAGCTCGCTGGCCTGCGTCGTCGCGTCAGGGTGGCTGTGAACAATGGCCACCACCGTCCCCCAGTCTTCTGCCGCTGCATAATCTTCAGGTGAAAGGTGAAAATGTTCGGTCGGCTCTGCTGCGAGGTTACGACAGGGAAAATAGCGCTCAACCCGGCTTTTCTGTGCCACCACGCCGCAGCACTCGCGCGGATATTCCGCTGCAGCGTGTGCCATGATGGCATCAATGGTTTTCTGGCGCATATCAGCTCCTGATAAGAGATGTACCCGGGAAACCGCCGAACGGCAGCTCGTTGTTGTCTCCGTGCCGGAGCTTACAGGCCGTCAGTGTGCCGTTGCAGACATCCAGCGAGGGATCGTCAACCGGGTTATTGTTTTTGTCGAAATAGCGCGTTCCGGCATAGTCGCAGCCGTCGCCGGTCCGGTACTTGTTCCGGATGCACCAGCTGCATAACGAATGCAGCTGCCGCGTAGGTATCATCTGCCCCTGTAAATCCATCGGACTGGAAAGCGTAAATTCAACAGTTTCATCCGTCTCGGTACTTCTGGCGTCAATATAAAAGACCTTCAGCTTTTCCTGTGACGGGTCTGCGGTGGGATTGCCCTGCGGAAAATTTCTGGCGTCCAGATACTGTGCCAGCGTGTCGTGGATACTCACTTTCGCCTGCAACAGATCGTCATACGCCAGACAGAGCGCTGAGATCGAGCTGTCCAGGTTCGCCACACTCAGTTTTGGCTGTGGGCTGGTACCGTCCGTGGTCGCTTCAATACCCTCAACCTGACACGGCCAGGCTTTATACTCCTCCCCCTGCCACCAGATGGATTTCGCCGGAAGTTTATTCTCATCCCCGCCTGCAGCCTCAATCTCTTCCGGGGTATGCGCGATGTTATGTGCGTGAAAGCGGAGTACATCTGACATACCGAACGCTGTGCCATCGACAGAAAAAAGCCGGACTTCATTGCCCGGCTCGAGTTTTTGATAATCAGCATTAAGACTCATGGTGCAAATGCCTGTTCAAACGTTGCGGTTACGGTTATCACTTTTACGTTTTTAACCACCTTTTTGAGCGTGTCAGCCTCGACACGCCACAGCGCGGTATCGCCGAAAGGCGGAGTGAAAATAAACGACTTCACTTTATGCCGCCGAAGGAAGGCATGAATTTCATTCGCTGTAGTCGGATCCCCTGAAAAGGAATATTCATAGGTGCGAATCTCATCATTCAGGCCTGAACCGCTCACCTGTGCGTACCCGTCGCCGAACTGGACTTTCCTGACTGTGTCTTTGCTTCCCTCGGTCGGCTGGCTGGAAACCTTAATGCCCCAGGGAAATGTTTCTATCGTCATAACTGTTACCTGCGATTGGTCGCATTCCAGATGAGTCCACCGGGCTGGATTGCCCTGGCGATACCATCGTTGACAGATTTGTTAATCACCTGCTGATACGCTTTACCCAGCCTGTCACCGTCGTTTTGCTGCTGTGCGTTACCGGAAGCATTTTCGACCGTCACCGGGGCATATACACTGACACCGAAAGGTGCTGCAGCCGGGCCTGTACCACCGCCCCCGACATATCCACCCGTGGCATACCCTTTCATCATCCGGTAAAGATTGCCGACGCCGATCCGGCTGGTAGCCTCTTTGGTGAAAACAAATTCACCACGGTGAACGACACCTGCAGGTTCATATTTCCCGCCTGAACCGGTATAACCGCCACCTGCAAATCCCAGCGCGGTTGTCGCTGAATCCACCAGGCCTACCATCGCCTGTTTCAGCAGGATCTGTGTCAGCATGGAGAGCGTGGAGCGGGTGAAGTCAGCCCAGTCAGCCTTTCCGCGCGTCAGCATGTCAGCCATATTTTGCCCGATGCCATCAAACGTACTGGTGGCAAACGACTTCATCTGGCCATAAGCATCAGAAGCAGAATCAACATAATCTGCCCATGCGGATTTGGCCCCGGACTGCCAGTCGTCCCGAAGCTTATCCTGCTCGGCGTAATACGCACGCAGCGCCTGCAGCTCATTCTGGTAACCGGCATCGTTCTCCGAACCGCCACCATTTTTCCAGCCCTGAAGAAGCTGGGCCTCTTCATTGCGACGTTGTGCTGCACGACTGCTCATACCAGCACTTTCCGCCAGGGCACGGGTTTTCTCGCCGATCTGCGTGACGTATTTTTGGGACGTATCCTGCAGGCGGTTAAGCCGCTCCTGCGCCACTATCTGATCGCCAAGCTTCGCATTCAGCTCCGCACGGGAAAGCACCTCGCTTTTACTGGCCAGCAGGGATTTTTCCTCGGCAGAAAGCGTCCGGGTCTTCGCGGCCTCTTCCAGAACCGTAAAGCGGGACTGCTGACGCCACAGCTCCTGACGCTGCTGGTTGATGGTGTCATTGATGCTCTTATGCTCCTGCAGGGTGCGCAGCTGTGCCTGCAGCTCCAGCGTCTGGGCGCTGGCCGTATCGGTTGCACGGGCACCTGCGGGGGTTCTGATTGCCGGGGTCTTCTTCGGCTTTTTAAGGGTGTCTTCGTACTCTTTTTTCGCGGCAGCCAGGTTGATGTTGTAGTCAGCCTGGAGGATCCGCCCCTCTTTCAGCGCCTTGTTGAGCTCGCTCTGCCTGGCCGTGTATTTCTCCAGTGCCGTCTGCGTTTTGGCATAGTTTGCCTGAGCCTGCGCAGCATACTTCTGGCGATCCGATTCCGCTGCCGCTTCGCGCGATGCATTCTCTTCATTCGCCCTGGCAATTCCCGCCTGCTGCTGCGCCATGTCCAGCGCCAGCCTGGCCGTTTCGCGGTCATTCCAGAATCTGGCGCGGGCCTCATCGTTGACATATCGGTCACCTTTACGCAGGTTCCAGATTTCATCGGCTTTTTTGAACGCGGCTTCGGCTTTTGCCACCATCTCCTGCGCGGTGTCAGGTCGGCCAATATCGAGGGCTGCATCCCACATCGATTTGAAGGCTCGCTTCAGGGAGTCCGCTGAAGATTCAATCGTCCCCATATTGTCGCGGATGGCTTTGGACTGATCGTTGAATCCGGCTGTAGCAGCCTCGTTAGCCGCCTGCAGTGCGCCAGCCTCATCACCGGCACGCTGCAGCTGCGCCACATGGGCAATCTGTTCAGCGGTAACGTTATGGAACTGCTGGGCCATAGCGATCAGGCCCGATGTCGGGTCAGTTGCGAGCTTGCCATAGGCTGCTGCGACCTTTTCCACCGGCACGCCGGAGGCATCGGTAAACCGCGCCACCGCCTGGCTCATGTCATCAAAGCGCGAGCCAGCACGCACACCCGCGTTGATAAGCTCTGTCAGGGCTTCGCTGGTCTGGTTGAAGGTCAGCCCCGCTGCCTGTCCGTTCCGCGCCAGTGCCAGCATGCGGTCAGCGGTCAGTCCGGCTGTGTTCCCCGACAGTACCAGCGTTTTGTTGAAATCAGACAGAGTGGAAGAGCCCTGGTACCAGGCATAGAACAACGCGCCCGTTGCAACGGACAATGCACCAATGCCGACCATCAACGGGGAAATCGTCCCCAGCAACGCCCGGAATGTCGGAATGATCCCGCCAAAGGAGTCTTTAACCTGACCGCCCTGCTGAAGCAGAATCAGCCAGGGGTTCTGCCCACCCGCAAGCTGCGTGGCCACATCGGTAAACTGCGCCGTGAGCATACGCATTGCGGCGTTATACTGACCCACAGAAATACCCGCTTTGCGCGCTGCGTTCTCCTGGCGGCTGAAGGACTGCTGGATACGTAACGCTTCGTCGTTTGCCGTATTGCCGGTCTGTTTTAATTCTTTTTTGACGTAGCTGAGCTGCTCGTTGAATTTTGTCGAGTTAACGTCAAGGTTAACGACCAGATCACCGACTGCCGTCTGGGCCATAGCGCACGCCTCCTGAAATACCTGCAGCCTTCGCCATCAGCGTATCGTCATCCGGATCATCGATGTCGATGGCTTCCGGTGCAGAGGAAAGAATGCTGAAACTGTCCGGGGTTAACTCCGGATCGGCAAAAAACAGGGTTGAGATGGTGTAGAGCAAGCCGGAGAAATGTGCGTCCAGCTGCGCATCATGAAAGTAATTGTCCTGGTAGAAGATTTTCCAGTCGCCGTACTCCGTAGAGGACATGCCAGCAAGCATGGCACGCCAGTCCGGGCGACCGAACTCACGCGCCAGTTTCATGGCAAATTTCAGCTCACTGGCGAGGACTTTTCCGCAGTAACGGGTTCAGCGGGATCATTACGTTCTTCACCGGATGAAGTCGGTTCTTCAATGACAGGCGCAATCATCCCGGACAGGAGTTTCACCTTATATTCCGCTTCGGCAACCAGTTCGGTCGGCCATGTCTGCATGACCTCCTCCTGAATCTTTGCCACTTCCGCCGCCGCGTTTTCTCCCTGTGAGCCTTTCAAAGGATGGCCGTGCCAGAGCGACATTGCGACGAGATACGCTCCACTCTTCACAGTAAAGGTAATGGCCGCCTGAAAATCGCCCACTTCAACCGCTTCCAGCTGTTTCAGGTATTCGAGGTGTTCAATACGCTGTAGCGCTGACAGCTGGAACAATGTGACGCTGCTGCCGTTGCATTCAAGCAGTTCGCTCTTTAGAAACATATTTACTCCGGGGGAACGGGGCTCGCGCCCCGGTTATCAGGAAACAGTGACTTTGCAGATCGCCACAAAGTTACCGTCATTGCTCATAACGATGATTTCGACGGTGCCCGCCGCCACGCCGGTGACAGTCAGGGTATTGCCGTTAACAGTGACCGTTGCTTTTGAAGGATCAGAGCTGGCTACGCGGAAGGATTTATCTGACGCACTGGCCGGAAGGACTGAAACCACCAGTTGCGTTGTGGCTGCGACCGCTACAGTTGCAGTGGATTTATCCAGACTGATCCCCGTGACAGCAATCGGCGCGGTACCGCTGTCCTCTGCCAGCGATGGTTTGCCGTTGTTTGTGATTTTGGCCGTGCGGGTCATGACCTCTTTGGAAGTAATGGTTTTACCGAGGCTGCTCACCCAGCCCTTAAACACATCGACAACACCATTTGGGTATTTGATTTTATATCCCCTCACGGTGCCCTCATCGAACCAGTTCACCAGGTCCTGCTGACCGGAATCTCCCGGCATCCACGCGAGCGTCAGATTGGTTTCACCGGCTGATTTCTGCCCCTGCATGGTTGATGTCCAGTCGGCATTTTCATCATCGATGTAGGTGTCATCTTCAGATTCAGCCGTCAGTTCACCGGGCTGCAGGTCTTTAATCTTTGCCAGGCGCAGCCAGTCAACGTCTGAAAGCGGGTTGGCATAGGGGTCACCGGTTCCGGTGTAAACCCATAGGGTGGTACCAGCACCTTTTGTTGGTGCCAGCGGGTTTGGTGTGGCCATAGGGTCCTCACATGTCGTAAGTAATGGAATATTTCAGGTCGGCAGAACTCCACAGCGCCATATCGTCATCGCGCTGGTAGTCATAACCCTGCTGAACCATTGTGGTGATAAGGGATTCAAGACCCGGAACCTCTGCGAGAACCGGATACACCCGCGTTTCCATCCAGTCATCCAGATCAGAATCAGGCACCTGAGCCCCAAGAAAGACTTCGATATGCAGAATGGCCTGCCAGCTGTCTGCATCCAGTTCTTCCCCGGTGTATTCCGCATCTGTCAGATAGACGGCTACAGCAGGGAAATCTTCCTCTTCGAGCACTGCAGGCCTGCCGTCAAAATAAATGGCGTCAGTACCAATCGCGCTTTCAAGCGCGTCAATAATTACCTTGCGGATATCGCTGTGTTTCATCGTGTCAGAATGAGCCTGAGTTGGTTGGTAAGGGATGCCCGGAGCTCTTTGGGCATATCCGACTCCATAAGCTTCGGCAGTTCTTCTTTAAATGCCGTAGTTAACGGAGCTGCCAGCGGGATGCTGACTACTTCAATGGGATAACGGGGTTTTGACGTTCGCCTCATGACGTGCCAGCGGCCATTTTTAAGCTGCTGGATGAAACCACCCGTAAAACGGAACGGCCCTATGCGCAGAACGCTGTTGGCCCCTTTCTTATCCCTTTTTCTGCGGGAAAGACGCACGCTTGCAGTGCCGAGTTTTATGGCCGGTAAATTTCCCCGGTTCACCCGGATAAGCGCACGGGGCTTATTGACCGTCGCACGCTTCACCCTGGCGCGTTGCTTTACCAGCTTTCTCGGTACGCGGGTGTCTTTTGATACGACTGCAACGCTACGGCTGACAGCCCGGTTTGCCACGCGGTTAACGGCCTGCGCCGACGCACGCGGGACAGCCGTTTTGCTGATGCTGTTAAGGTTCTCTATGGCCTGCTCAAGGCCTTTTATTGACATAGGCGCTCCTTAACGGCGACGCGAGGAAGGTGGAGCAGAGCCGTTACCCAGCCAGATATGACAGGAACCACAGTCATCCGGACCGATACGATCAACCCAGAATGACCGGCCGTTAATCGTCAGGGTGTCCATACGCTGCAACTGGCTGACAGTGGAGGTTTCTACAAACAACGTCGGGCTGGTACCTTCAACACGGATCCCTGCTCCCGCATAACCAATGTTTTCTGGATCATCAAAGACACCGACCAACGTGATGCCAGACAATAAGCCTGACATCACCTTTGCCTCTGTGCCCATCACACTGCGGATAGTGCCATCAGCTCGCGACATGGCCTCATCAAAGAGATTATCGAAATCAGCCATGCGGCCCCCTTCAGACTTCGCGAGCCAGCCCCTTTGCGATCAGCTCGTCTGCATCCTGTTCGGATACGCGGATAATCACTCCGGGCTCAACGATGGATACCGGTTCGTTACGCGTGGCATGTAACGCGTCAACATGCAGGGTAGCCAGCGTTTCTACTGATACCCGGTCATCCGTTGTGACCGCTTCCGTTTTTACTTTTTCCGCGTCAGCTACATCGTTGTCGGTGCTGTCGGTGTCGATGTCGGTGCTGTCGGTGTCGATGTCGGTGCTGTCGGTGTCGATGTTGGTGTCGGTGTCGATGTCGGTGCTGTCGTGAGCATTCTCCTCTCCGTTTTCACCGTCTACCGAACTGGCATCACCATCCAGCTCCTCTTCCAGCTCAGCAATACGCATCGTAAGTTCCTGAATCGTGCCGCTGGTGCTGACCTCGCGGTTAAGCTGAGTGCCAAGGTCATTCAGGCGAGCGATTAGCTTTTCTTTCTCTGTCATGGGAAATACTCCAGAAAGGTGGCCCGACAGGGCCACCGGGGGAAGTTATGCGAGCTTGACCGACACGAACTTCTCCGGGTCTGGCAGCAGCATCCGCGG
>Ga0183101_1000291_pt3 | contig 42568 bp, 40 predicted proteins | sample Biomet3_FD_127790 | JGI IMG/M metagenome (GOLD analysis project Ga0183101, IMG submission 127790) | Microbial communities from bioreactor (seeded with sewage sludge) at LBNL, California, USA - Biofuel metagenome 3 | ecosystem: Engineered > Bioreactor > Anaerobic > Unclassified ... | reverse complement strand
GCAACAACAGTTGCTGGTCCAAAGGCTACTTCACCAACAATCAGACCGCCAATCTGATAGACCATCAGCGAAACACAATATGCAAGGACATTCTGGAACAATACTGCATACCAGAAGTATCTCCGCGAACCAATCTCACGAGACAATGTTGAGAGTGCAGCAAGGCATGGTGAATCAAACAGATTGAACAGAAGGAAAGATACTGCAGCAATCCCAGTTGGGAAGAAAGCAGCGAATTGTGCATGCATTGATGCATCATACTCTTCAAAATCGCTGAGTCCGCTGAGCACACCCATCGTAGACACAATGCCTTCCTTTGCGACAAATCCGCTGAGAGAAGAAGCAACTGCCTGCCATGTGCCAAATCCAAGAGGCATGAAGATCCATGCGATTGCGTTTCCAATTGTTGCAAGGAAGCAGAATTCTGTATCTACCAGACCAAACTCGCCATCCTGGATGCCAAAGCTGCCAAGGAACCACATTACGACACAGCATAGGAACAGGATCGTACCGGCTTTCTTGATAAATGCCCATACCCTTTCCCATACATGGAGCATAACACCCTTGAAGGATGGAATATGATACTGCGGAAGTTCCATAACAAACGGAGCCGGGTCACCTGCAAACAATTTCATTTTCTTCAAAATGATACATGAGATGATGACAATTGCGATACCGGCAAAATACATTACCGGAGCCATCCACCAGGAACCACCCATCAGGAAGCCAGCAATTAATGCAATGACAGGGAGCTTTGCACCGCACGGAATGAAGGTTGTTGTCATCATTGTCATCCGACGGTCTTTTTCATTTTCAATCGTGCGGCAGGCCATGATCCCAGGAACACCGCATCCAGAAGAAATCATAAATGGAATAAAGCTCTTGCCGGATAAGCCAAATTTGCGAAAGACACGGTCCATGATGAATGCAACACGGGCCATATAGCCACAGTCTTCCAGGATGGAAAGGAAGAGGAACACAATTGCCATCTGCGGAACAAAGCCAAGTGGTGCGGATAGACCGCCGATGATACCATCGACCACAAGAGAAACAGACCAATCTGCTGCGCCCGCATTTTCCATCAACGTCTGAACCCCAGGCTGGATCCATTCTCCGAATAATGTATCGTTGACCCAGTCATTTAAGGTACTGCCTAAAGAAGATACCGAAATGTAATAAACTGCAAACATGATCAAGGCAAAGATCGGCAGTGCCAGCCAGCGGTTGGTCACGATACGGTCAATCTTGTCAGAGGCGGAAAGCTTTCCAGCATTCTTCTTTTTTACAGCGAGTGATACGACTTGATTGATATATGCATATCTCTGGTTTGTAATGATGCTCTCCGCATCATCATCCATTTCTTTCTCACAGTCCTGGATGTGCTGCTCCAGGTGTGCCTTCATGGAATCATCCAGATGGAATTCTGCCATCACTTTTTCATCACGTTCAAAGATCTTGATTGCATACCATCTCAGGTTGGCTGCCGGCACAATGCCCTGGATCGATTCTTCAATATGTGCAATGGCATGCTCAACACTTCCGGTAAAGACATGTGGGAGCTCTCTGCTGCGGTTCCGCTGTGCCATCTCGGCAGCCAGTTCTGCCGCGGCAATACAGCCCTCCCCTTTCAGTGCACTGATTTCCACTACTTCGCAGCCCATCTCACTGCCCAGTCTTTTCAGATCAATACGGTCGCCATTCTTACGGACCAGATCAATCATGTTGACTGCCATCAGCACAGGGATTCCCAATTCAATCAACTGTGTTGTCAGATACAGATTTCTTTCTATATTTGTGCCATCAATGATATTCAGAATTACATCTGGATGCTCATTGACGAGATATTTTCTTGATACAACTTCCTCCAGTGTATATGGGGAAAGTGAATAGATACCTGGAAGGTCTTCAATAATGACATTCTTGTTCCCAATCAGATGTCCTTCCTTTTTCTCTACTGTCACGCCCGGCCAGTTGCCCACATACTGATTGGATCCTGTCAGACTATTGAATAATGTTGTTTTACCACAGTTCGGGTTGCCAGCTAAAGCAATCCTGATATCCTTTTCATTCATTCTGTTTCTCCCCTTTATGCTACTTCAATCATCTTTGCATCTGCTTTACGTATGCTCAATTCATACCCTCGTACATTCAGTTCAATAGGATCTCCTAGTGGAGCTACCTTGCGTACATAAATGGAAGTCCCTTTTGTAATACCCATATCCATAATGCGGCGTCTTACTGGCCCCTCCCCTAAGAGTTTTGTTACTGTGACTGTTTCACCAACAGTTACTTCATGAAGTGTTCTGTGCAGTTGCTCTGAATTTTCCATTTCCTCCCCTTTCTTCAGATCTGGATCCGATTGGCCATGGATCTACTGATGGCAATTCGACTGTCCTTGACTTGCAGTATCAGATTTCCTGCAATCTCGTTGACAATCGTGACTTTCACTCCAACAACAAATCCAAGCTCTGCTAAATGCTGGCGTACTTTATCATCACCCGTGATTTTCTGAATGATGACTTCATCGCCAGATCTTGCAAAAATAATTGGCATTTGGTCTGATCTCCTTTAGAGTTAGACATCTCTAACTCTTACGCCAGTAAGTTTAGACTAACTAACATTTGATGTCAACAAATTTTCAAACAAATTTTTAAATCAAAGAAATTTTTAGGCTCATCGATAAATGATTTGTATCTTATTGTATTAATTATTATCTTCAGAAAAAATATTTTTTGTTCTGCCTTCATTCCAAAAGAAAACACCCATCTTCACCTATGTGTCGTGATACACAGGATTGAATGGGTATAATAATGCAAGATTGATTTATTTCTTTGATTTTTTGTAATACCGAGCAATTGCTTTATATGTCTTGTCACTGATATCATGTTCCACTTTGCAGGCATCTTCAGCTGCTGTCTTCTCATCGACGCCAATCTGAACAAAGACATCATTCAGTAATTTATGACGGCTGTATATTCGTTCCGCAATTTCCATACCAGAATCAGTAAGCGAGATCATACCATCGGCCTGCATTGTAATGTAGCCATTCTCACGCAGATTTTTCACAGCATATGACACGCTCGGCTTTGTAACATTGAGCTGGTGGGATATATCAACTGAACGAATGTATCCATATTCTTCCTGCAGCATTAGCATTGCTTCCAAATAATCTTCTGAGGATTTCTGAATAATCATATATGTACCATCTTCCTTTGTTAGAATATTCATTTTATCTTATAAAAGTATAGTCTTTCGAAAATAAATAATACAAGTTTGTTGCCTCTATATATTTCTCCTTATGAATTCATTTCATTTCGACACAGATTCTATGTTTCATTCACAAACGCAAATTTCGAATATACCTGCACATACAATTTCACAAGTATTGATTGATTTAGAAACATAAGTGTCTTATATTGTTTAAGCATATTCTTAATTAAGTATTTGCTTAATTTATTGTGGGAGGAATTATATATGAATGATGTAGAAATGATTCATGTTATGACAGATGAAACAAGGTACCAACTGCTGCAGTTATTGATGAAACACCATTATTGCGTCAAAGCTCTATCAAAGAAACTTGGTATCAGTGAACCAGCCATTTCACAGCAAATCCGGATATTGAAGCAGTATCAATTGATTACTGGTGTGAAGATTGGCTATCAGATGCATTATCGTGTAAATTCGGATTTAATCTCTTCAGCAATGTCACGTATTTCAAAGCAGATCATGATGTGTCCAACATTACCAGAACTCATCAATGACTCTGATTGTTCCTGTGAATTTGAAGCAGGATGTATAAAACGTGATGCAAAGCTTTTGGAGAAGCAAAAAAATGACTGATGATTATCTGGTACAGAAGAAACCTTTTAATGCCCTTCTGATTTTCTCATTGCCGATCATTATTGGAAACCTGTTCCAGCAGACTTATACTATGGCGGACTCAGCAATTGCAGGACGCTTTGTTGGGGAACGTGCACTAGCTGCGATTGGTGCTTCATATTCATTGACCAACATCTTCATTTGTATTGCAATCGGCGGTGGAATTGGTGCTTCTGTCAAGATCAGTCAGTATTTTGGTGCAAAGAAGTTTATAAGGATGAAAGCAGCAATCTATACCTCATTGATTACTTTCCTAGTAGTCAGTATTCTGCTTGGCGGTATTGGTCTGCTCTTCAGCCGCAGCATCATGATTGTATTGAATACACCAAATGATACTTTAGATATGGCCGTTATCTATCTGAATATCTATTTTGTCGGCCTGCCTTTCCTCTTTATGTACAATGTATTGTCATCCATCTTCAACGCCCTTGGAAAATCGAGGATTCCACTTGCCTTTTTGATTTTCTCATCTCTGTTCAACATTCTTCTGGACTGGATTTCCGTCACAACATTCCAGATGGGAATTGCAGGTGTGGCCTGGGCAACATTGATTGCCCAAGGAATTTCAGCATTTTTATCCTTTATAGTATTAACGATACAATTGAAAAAAATAGACGGTCAATGTAATACTTTCTTTGCAAAAGATGAATTACTGCCGATGGCAAAGATTGCACTCCCTTCGATTCTGCAGCAATCCGTCGTTTCGATTGGAATGATGCTTGTACAGTCTGTTATAAATGGATTTGGCTCTGAAACTCTTGCTGGTTTCTCTGCCGCCATGCGGATTGAATCCATCTGTGTTGTACCAATGGTTGGAATTGGCAATGCATTATCATCCTATACGGCGCAGAATATCGGTGCCGGTAAAAAAGAGCGTGTCATCAAGGGTTACCATGCCGCAAACGTAATGGTAATCATGTATGCAATCATTATTTGTTGTGCACTAGAGTTTTTCCACGGAGCAATCATTGAATTATTTCTCGGTAGCAGCGGTACAGCCGCTGCATTGAATACTGGGAACAGTTACTTAATGTTCATGGGATGGTTTTTCTGCCTGATCGGATTTAAAAATGCCGTCGATGGGCTTCTGCGTGGTGCAGGCGATATGAAAATGTTCACTGTTGCGAACCTTGTGAATCTAATAATCCGAGTGACACTTGCCATGTCTCTTGCCCCGCGTTTTGGAATCGCATTTGTGTGGTATGCGGTGCCGATCGGATGGTTCGCAAATTGGGTTCTCTCTTTTATCCGATATAGAACAGGAAAATGGCAATCGGAAATCAGTATCAATTGACTTCATATACGATTCCATCATTCAAAAAAACTTTCACAAAAAATCGGAATAACGCTGTTGTTATTATAGTGATAATTGAGCACTTGTATTGATTCATAATCGATCATTCATTTCTCTACATATAGTAACCCCCACAACTCGAAACGCATTTTATCAATTAATATCCCAAAAGTCTGAATGCATTTGAAATTTCTAAAGTAAATACTAGAAAATAAATACGACTTATTATATGTTTTATTATTTAGTGCGACTAAATCACAGGTTCGGGCATTTGGCAAATGGCTGGAAAACGAAGAATTTTTGAATAATCGGTTCAAATTATTGCCTAAACATTAAGAAAACGCTCTGTTGAGCGTTTTCTTAAATTTCAAATGCCGATTGGCAGGTTAAAAACTTAAATTCATTAAATACATGTATGTCATCAAAAAGCCTATAAAATAGCATTATTTGGAATTATACATCAACGTATATTTCTCTCTGAAGTACATAATGAAGCTAAAAGTCCCACTAATATTCCCACTAAATTCTAAATGGCACTCTGAAAAAATTTACTAAATTTGGCGTTGCTTTAACAGCATTATCATCTCATCTGCTGACTCCTGCATTCCTCTAGATATCCATTCCTCAATCCATCCATAGATACCAGAGAACATAAAGGCCGCTACATATGCACCGATATTCGGATATTCTGGTTTTGGCCCATATATCTCTTTTAATGTGTCCCGGAGAAGATATAAAATGCCTCTTTTATTCAACAATCCGTAAAAGTCTGAATGCTCCTTCAACATGCCGAATAGACTTCCAAGCATCTGGTCATCCTTGCTCCTTTTATCTTCACCTTCAAAACTTGGATGGGCTTTTTGCCAATCAAGGATCATTTTTCCGATATAAGTCTTGATGATGTCTTCTTTATCTTCATAGTTTCGATAAAAAGAGACTCGGCTGACCTTGGCCATGTCCGTAATATCTCCTATGGTAATCTGCTTCATTTCCTTCTTATTGAGCAGTTTAATCATTGCTTTTGTAATCTGTTCCCTTACATATGTATTTCTTTCTAGATTGCTCATCCGCATGATGTTACATCCTCCTTGCTTTTGTATCATTTCATGTAAATCTATTGAATCAATGTGAATCCGATGCTACATTTGTTTCATCTTGATGATACATCTGTTACATCATTACATCAAGGGAAAGGATCTATATGGAAACATTTTTCACAAGAAAAAGAATTATGATACTGATCATTGTTGTCATTGCAGGAATTGTTTTAGGAAGGATTGCTCTTCGAGCATTCGGTAATCTTATGCTTGGTGGCTCCTTATTTGGAGGAGACTTCTTATGAGAAAGAAGAACAAAAAAGGTGGAAGACATATGTTCGTTTGGCTATGCATCGGTGCATTTCTGATTTCCTTTATCGGTTCAGTATTTTTCAAGCTCAAATACGTCTCTCCAGAGATGAGACAATACTCTGTCAACTGGAGCGAAGATATCGGCACTGTTCAAAAAGATTTCAAGTATGGGGAAGCAGATGCCAATACATTTGATCTGTATCTGCCGAAAGATAATGCAAAGAAATCCTATGGTCTTGTCGTGTATCTGCATGCAGGCGGATTCACGAGCGGGGATAAGAACGATGATGCAAAGATGCTTGAATGGCTGTGCTCAAAAGGATATGTTGCGGCTGGCATCAATTACACACTTCGCAGTGATGCAAATCCTGATGCCAATATCTACACTCAGTCGATGGAGATAAAGCAGAGCATTCCTTCGGTGATAGAACAGGCTAAGCAGTTGGGATACAACATTGACCGCATGGCAGTCTCTGGCGGTTCTGCCGGCGGTTGCCTAGCCCTTCTCTATGCCTATCGTGATGCCAAAGATTCACCTGTACCGGTAAAGATGGTATTTGAGGCTGTCGGTCCATCCAGTTTCTATCCTGAGGACTGGACCAATTATGGTCTCGATCAGAATAAGGATACTGCTGCCGCAATGTTCAGTGTCATGTCAGGCAAAACAATTACAGCAGATATGTTCGGCACCAAAGAATATGATGAGACAATGAAAGATGTCTCTGCACTGCTCAATATCAATCAAGACACGATTCCAACTGTAATGGCCTATGGAGCCTATGATAAGCTGCAACCTTACTTAGGTTCTGTACGATTGGATGAAGCATTGACGAAAAACAATGTTACACATGAATACATCGTTTGCCCTCATTCTGGCCATGGGCTTCAGAATGATACTGCACAGTATGCTAAATATATGCAGAAAGTAGTGGAATATCTAGACACTTATTTGAAATAGTAAAGAGAAAACGAATGATGAAAAAAGTGATAAAAATTCTACTGCTTATAATCTTTGCCATTGTCATCTTAATTGTTGGTGCATTCGTATCGCTGACACTGATTGTGAATTATCAAAATGCGAATTATTACAAACTTGCAAAACCACAGGGCGAGATTGAAAAGAAATATACACCTCTTGGCTCTTATGATGTTTCATACACGGAAGCAAGTGCTGAGAATGATACATATAAAAAATATGAGATCTGGTATCCTGCAGCCATATCCACCAGCCAGGATACATACCCTGTTGTCATCATGGCAAATGGAACGGGAGTCAAAGCCTCGCGCTATAAAGAAGTATTCAAGCATCTGTCCTCCTGGGGCTTTATCGTTGCAGGAAATGAAGATGAGAACTCACGGACAGGTGCTTCTTCGGAAGCAACTCTGGAATATTTGATTACACAGAATTCAGATTCCAACAGCATCTTCTACCATAAGCTCGACTTAGAACACATTGGCATCGGTGGTCATTCTCAAGGCGGTGTTGGTGCTGTCAATGCTGTGACACAGCAGAAGAATGGAAACATGTATAAAGCACTCTTTACTGCAAGTATTACTTCCACTGCACTCGCAAGTGCTGATGTATTGGGTGCTGAATGGGTCTACGACATTTCTAAAGTAACTATTCCCTGCTTTATGGTCGCAGGCACAAAACATGCGGATGCGGGGAATGCTGCAGATAAAAATGCTACGGAAGGTCAGGGAATCAGTCCCTTATGGTCAATGACAGCCAATTACAATGCACTTCCGGATACCGTTGATAAAGTCATGGCAAGAATGGTCAATAAAGATCATGGTGATATGCTCAGAGGTGCCGATGCTTACATGACTGCTTGGTTTATGTATTATCTAAAAGATGTTAAAAATGTAGAAAATTGCTTCTATGGAAATAATGCTGAAATCATGACCAATACCCTTTATCAAGATCAAAAATCAAATCAGCATGTTCAATGATTAAATAAAACGCTCTGTTGAGCGTTTTATCATACTTCAAATGTCGGTTGGCAGGTTAAAAGTTTGAATATATTTAATACCTGTATATCATCAGAAAGCCTATAAAATAGCATTATTCAGTATCATGTACCAAAATAAGGTTCTTTCGGAAATGCGAAATAGCTCAGAAAGACGCACAGATATACGCACTAAATTAGTTAACACTTTTCATTTCATAACAGCTCGCTAAATCGGGATTTATCTGTTGACTTTTCCGTAAATGATATATAATAATTAATACAAATTTCTGCTGCCGGGCAGAGAGAAATTGAGCTTTGGAACCATATCAGCAGGCCTTTGAAGGTATGGTTATCCTAAGCTCTTTTTTTTGGAGGAAAAAGTATGCAGTGGGTTATGTTATTTCTGGCAGGTATATCGGAGATTACCTGGGCGTATTTCATGAAATTGTCAAACGGCTTCACAAAAGTCGTTCCAAGTATTACAACTCCTATTTTTATGTTCTCAGCCCGGTTTTTTTATCACAGGCATTAAAAGCTTCCACTGGGAACAGCTTATGCAATGTGGACCGGTTTTGGGATTGTTGGAACATCGGTGTTGGGAATATTTCTTTTTAAGGAAACTCTAAATGCAGTACAAATAATTTGCATTGTGTTGATTGTATGCGGTATTGCTGGCTTGAAAATTTTTTAAGTGTAGAATCAAAATTCAGATTTGTTGATTTACAAGCCTATAATGGCATGCTATAATTATATTGAAGCATCACTGCCACCGGGTAGTAAATGTTAAAGCATTTTTTACACATCGTTAGGTCATTGAAGATGTGTGATAATGCTTTTTGTTTTGAAATAATTACAAGTGAGGAAAAATACTATGGAATTTAGAAAAATGAGAAGAATTAAGCAACAGTTAAGCAACGATGAAACTATAGAAATAGTAAAAAATGCCAAGACAGCTATTTTAGGCGTGAATGGAGATGATGGATATCCATATACAGTTCCTATCAACTATGTTTATGCTGATGGCAAAATTTATTTCCATGGCGCAAAAGTGGGGCATAAAGTAGATGCCATCAGAAAAGATAATAAAGTTACATTAAGCATTATCGATAAAGAGGATATTGTAAAAGAAGAACTGACAACATATTTTCGAAGTGTAAGCATTTTTGGAATTGCAAAAATATTAGATACTGATGAAGAAATATTCCATGGAACAGAAGTATTTGGATTGAAATACAATGAGGACAAAGAAGCTGTTGACAAAGATATCAAAAGCGAATGGAATGCTCTATGTTGTGTGGAAATTTCTATTGAGCATATGACAGGAAAAGAAGCTATTGAATTAACGAAAGAACGATATTGAAATTCCAGTATATCTATGTCTTTAACTGTTCAGCAGATCGGAATTTACCAACGGTTCATATTCCTTTTGTGTTTTTCAAAATACGCTTTCTCTAATTCTTCAGGTTTCACACCATAACACAATAAAACGTCATTGAAATACATCAGAACATCACACATCTCTTCAATGAAATGAGAACGAACTGTAGAATCAGATAATATTTTCTCATCACCACATTTCTTCATGATGTCTCCTACTTCACCCATTTCTCCATACATCCAAAGAAGTTTTTGACGGGCTTGCTCCGGTGGCAATCCACCCCATTTATTGTTATATTTTTCCTGAAGATCCTGCTGCATTTTCTGCATTGTTTCAAAATTAAGCTGTTCCATCAATTTTCCTCACCAAATTCGGATTTATTGAGCTAATTATATCATGATACCTATATCAAGAAAAATCGCAGACTTTCATCTGCGATTTCAGTATTCCTATTGATCTATTTATAACCTGTGGGATAAAGTATGTTCATTTTTCTTTGTCGTCTGCTTTAGAAGACTAGGTTGATTCTCGTAGATCTCTTCATGGATCTGATAGAGGTCTTCATCCAACTTGGATGCAGTGTTGCTCAGATCTGGATCCGGATGCCTTGTAGCGATGTTCCTGACGTATGTGACAGCGTTCTGCAGCAGTTGATACACTTTATCCAGTTGTTCCTTCAGCAAGACCTTGAGAACCTTTAGCCACATGTTTGATAACAAGCAAAGTGCATCTATAAATGCCCTAAAAAGCATGAATTTTTGAAAAAGTAGAGCATCAGTAGAGCATGGCCATAATAAAAGCCCTATTTCTAGGGCTTAGTGCCGATTGGCAGGGTTGAACTGCCCGCTGATCCTTACCATGGATCTGTATTGCCGCTATACTAAATCGGCATAGCCCATTTATATTATCCGAAAATGGACATTTTATCAATACAGATTGTAATTTTTTAGTTCTTCATAGACCATATTCAGCGGCAACCCCATAATTGTGTAGTAATCTCCTTCAATCTTGGTGATATATCTGCCGCCAAATCCCTGAATTCCATAGGCACCTGCCTTATCCATACATTCGCCCGTAGAAATATATTCATTGATTTCCTCGTCATTCATCGTTGAAAATGCAACTTTTGAAATCGAAACTGCAGTGTATTTTCTCTTCTTGCTAAGAAAACATAATCCAGTAATGACTTCATGGGTATTCCCCTGCAGATGTTTTAACATTTGAAAAGCATCTGCCTGATCTTTCGGCTTTCCTAACACCTGATTATTTAATACAACAATCGTATCCGAACCGATAATCAGATCGTCTGGATGCCTCTTAAGTGCCTCTGCCGCCTTGCGATATGCAAGATTCTGAATTTCATCGTTCAGATTGTTGCTGAGATCCATCGTCTCATCAATATCTGCAGGATCACAGGTAAATGAGACATTGCATTTCTCTAATAATTCTTTTCGACGTGGACTTTGTGATGCTAATACTATATTCATACAATTTTCCTCAAATGTAATTATAACAAACATTCCCACTCGTGCTGAAAATGGTATAATGAAAACGCAAAAATAAGGAGATAAGATAATATGGCAAAACCAACATTGGTTATTCTGGCCGCAGGCATGGGAAGCAGATACGGCGGAATGAAACAGATTGATGGAGTCGGTTCTCATGGAGAACCAATCATCGAATTCAGCATTTATGATGCGTATCAGGCAGGCTTCCGCAAGGTAGTATTGATCATCAAGCGTGAACATGAAGAACTGTTCAAGAAGGCATTGACGGACAGAGTCGCTGCTGGCGGCATGGAAGTCGATTTCGCTTACCAGGATATGACAAATATTCCGGAAGGATTCAGTGTTCCAGAAGGACGTGAAAAGCCTTGGGGCACAACACATGCATTGCTTGCATGCAAGGGCGTTGTCAATGAACCATTCGCTATCATCAATGCGGATGACTTCTATGGCAGAGATGCATACAAAGTCATCTATGATTATCTGACAACAAGTATTACGGATGATCATTATGCAATGGTAGGCTTCAAGTGCCTGAATACATTAACAGAGAATGGTACTGTTACCAGAGGCTTATGTGAAGAGAAAGACGGCAATCTGTCTCATATCGTTGAAATCCAGAAGATTGCATTGCAGAATGGACACGCTGTCTATGAAGACAACGGTGAATGGAAGCCAATCGCAGATGATGCATTAGTATCCATGAACTTCTGGGGCTTCACACCAAAGATCTTTGATGAACTGGAGCCAATCTTCAAGAACTTCTTAACAAACAACATTGCGAAGAATCCTATGAAGTGCGAACATGTTATCCCTACTGCTATGGGTGATCTTGTAGCAGAAGGAAAGGTAACGGTAAAGATGCTTTCTTCCAGTGACAAGTGGTTCGGTGTTACTTACAAGGAAGATAAACCGGAAGTTGTCGCAAAAATTCAGGAAAAGAAAGATGCCGGTGTCTATCCGGATGTTCTCTGGAAGTAACTGAGAATGAAAATACCTAGCCGTATTAAATCGACTAGGTATTTTTTTATTTCTTCTTATTCAGATCATATAGGATCCGCATGCCCTTATATGCAATGTCTGGATCATACTCATTGATCTCTTTCGTTTCTGTGGCAATGACTTTACCAAGACCGCCGGTCGCTACGACATAGCAGTCAGGATCTTTCAATTCCTTCTTCATCTGACGGATGATTCCTTCAACAAGACCAATATAGCCATAGACAACACCTGCCTGCATACCTGCGACCGTATTCTTGCCAAGAATGCTCTTTGGCTTTTGAATCTCGATTTCCGGCAGCTTTGCGGTCTGTGATGTCAAGGCATTGGAACTGATGCCAAGGCCTGGCGCAATAACTGTATATTCAAAGACACCCTGTTTGGTAACGTAATCGAACGTTGTAGCAGTACCGAAATCCACAACAATACAGTTGCGTTCAAATAAGTAATGTGCTGCTGTTACATCTACGATCCGGTCTGCACCGACTTCTCTTGGATTATCATTGCGCAACTGAATCCCTGTCTTCATGCCAGGGCCGACCAGCAGCGGTTCCTTCTGAATATACTTGCGGATGGAAGCTGTCAAAGCATACATTCTCTTTGGCACAACCGAAGAGATAATGACATCATCAACATCTTCTGCCTTTACACCGCTGGAATCCATTAAAGAACGAATGCAGATACCAAATTCATCGGAAGTACGCGGGGTCTGTGTCGTCAAGCGGAAAGAACCAAGTACTTTCTTTTCTGCCATCAGTCCTAAGGCAATGTTGGTATTGCCAACATCAATTGTCATCAAAATATGCATTACGCGTTCTCCTTTAAGCACTGCCTTAAGATTTCAGCAGCGGTATCCTCTTTGCTTAAGAGTCCCAGGTCCATCTGACGGTCTTTGGCAATGATCACGGTATGATTGGTATCCGTACCAAAACCAGCACCCTTTTCTTTTAGATTGTTGCCTACGATATAGTCACAGTTCTTCTTCTGTAATTTTTCTTTGGTACGTTCAATCATATTCTCGGTTTCCATCGAGAAGCCAATCAGGATCTGTCCCGGCTGTTTCTTTTGTCCAAGCGTTGCCAGGATATCCGTTGTCCGTTTGCATTCAATCGAAAGATTTCCATCTCCCTTATGGATCTTTTCCTCAGCAGTTTCAACCGGTGTATAATCCGCCACCGCTGCAGATAAGATCATCGCATCACATTCCGCCTGTCGTGCCAGAACTGCATCTGCCATTTCTTTGGCAGAGACAACAGAAATCGTTTCAACACCTTCGACGGGTGCTAAAGCATTCTTGCCAGCCACGAGGATGACCTGGGCACCCGCATTTCTTGCGGCACGGGCAAGAGCATATCCCATCTTGCCAGTACTGTGATTGGTAATATAACGTACCGGATCAATCGCTTCCTGCGTTGGGCCTGCCGTAATCAGGATCTTTTTGCCGGTCAGATACTTATCGGTGACAAGCAGTTCCTTGACGGCATCTTCGATTTCCTTTGGCTCCGGCATTCTGCCGCTTCCTACGTCTCCGCAGGCAAGGTATCCTGCATCACTTTCCAGAACATGCATGCCATAATGTCTGCATTTGGCTAAGTTGTCCTGCGTAATTGGATTCATCAGCATATTCGTATTCATTGCCGGCACGATCAATTTCGGACAGGTCGCTGCCAGGAACGTTGTCGTTAACATATCATCCGCAATGCCATTGGATACTTTCGCAATGATATTTGCGGTCGCTGGAGCAATCACAAAAACATCTGCCTTCTTCGCTAAAGAGATATGATGGACATCCGGTGTGTAATCCACGCTGAACATATCCGTAATGACTTTCTGTCCGCTTAATGTCTGCAGCGTCAATGGTGTAATGAACTGTTCTGCTTCTTTGGTCATCAGGACATGAACTTCACATCCTTGTTTCTTTAAGGAAGAAACAAGACTGCATACTTTATATGCGGCAATACCGCCGGTAATACCGACAATGACACATTTATTCTGCAACGGCTGTTTTATTTCCATGATGGAATCCCATCCTTTCTGCACTTGGCTGCAGAGCTTTGATCAGAACAGGAATGGCAATTCCTGCTAAGACTGCTTCTGCAACTGTATTTGTTGATACAACACCCAGCAGCAATGCAGCGACCCCTGCCGTGCTGGTCCCTAATGCCTGGGCATACGAAGGAGCGAAGAATACATAGATGCCGCCCAATACCAGGACAGTATGGATCAATGTATTCACAACGGCGGTGATCATCGCAATGGTAATTGAATTTTTAAACTTCTTACTAAGAATAGAATACAGCATTCCGCTGAGCCAGCCAAGGAAGATCCGTGGCAGAAAGCAGATCAGCAGACTGAAGAAATTGCCGGAAATACCGCCAATCGTAATGAATGGTGTAAATACAAAGGAAGTGAGATTTGGCTGGAAAGTCGCATGTAGAAACGACGTCAAGCCAAAGACAAATCCCATTCCGGCCCCAAAGGATGGTCCGGCAAGGATGCCAGCTAAGATGACTGGCAGATGCATTGTTGTAATATAGAGTGCACCAACGGGAATATAACCAATTGGTGTAAAGCCCATGAGCAGCTCAATGGCCACAAAAAAAGCCGCCAAAGTAAGCCGCTGAATTTTCTGTTTATTTCTTGTCATTTTCTTTTCCTCCTATCGCTCCATTTCTGGATGCAATGAACTTGAAACAAGTATTTTCTGTTCCTGCTGCAGAGATCCATGTCAACGGATCACGGTCTCTTAGAACAGAATCATTATACATTGTTTTTTTATGTGTGACTGATAAAATGATTTTGAAAGAGGAATCGTATGAAATATTTCGTCATCTCAGATATCCACGGAGACGCTTCCAGCGCCGCTTTCTTACAGGAAATCGTTCAGTTTGTTCAGCCAGACCGCATCTTATGTTTAGGGGATATTCTTTATCACGGGCCAAGAAATGACCTGCCAGAGCACTACGCGCCGAAGAAAGTCATTCCTATCATGAATGCCTTGAAAGATCAGATTATTGCGGTGCGGGGAAACTGTGAAGCAGAAGTGGATCAGATGGTGCTGGATTTCCCATGTATGGCGGACTACAACGTGCTTCCTTTTGGCAAGCAGAATATCTTTATGAGCCATGGACATATTTACAGTCCAGACCATCTGCCATCCTTACGGGAAAATGATATTTTCTTATCGGGGCATACCCATATTCCAACCGCCGAAAAGAAGAACGGCATCTATCTGCTCAATCCTGGTTCGATCACCCTGCCAAAAGGCGGACACCCAAGGACCTATGCCATCCTGGATGAGCATTCCTTCACGATCTATACAATGGATCACAATGTGTATATGAAGATTGATTTTGAAAGAGCGTAAGCTCTTTTTTCTTGTATACTGGAAAGAAGAGAAAATTATGAATAAAGTGGATGATTTAAGAACCTATCTGAAACATGAAAAGACCAACCTGATTCTTATCACAATCACTGGTCTTCTTTATAATATCGGCATGATTGCCGGACCATGGTTTGAGGGACAGCTGGTACAGACATTAGCAGATATTCTTGGGGGCAGTAAAGTATTGGCCGACATGTTATGCATGGCAGGCCTCTATGTACTGACCATTTTATTTGTCCAGGTCATGCGTTTCTTCAAACGTCTCTATGTCCGTCAGTTTGCAAACAATATCAATAAAGAGATGAAAGAGAATCTGTACCACACGATGCTTTCCGAAGAGATCCGTTCCGAGGAATCCGGCAGTTTCATTGCCAAAGCCATCACTGATGTCGATGCATGTGTCGAAGGAATCCGGAAATTCGTGACCGAAGTATTTGATACCGGTGTGGTCATGATTGCCTATGTCGTCATGCTGGCATGCTATGACTGGCGGTTGACCATCATTGTTCTTCTCTTCCCGCCGATTGCCTACTACATTGCACAGAAGTTCAAGACCATTGTCACAGAGAGCACACAAGCTGCCCGCTTCAGCAGCAGCCGCTTAAATGAAGCCTCCCTGGACCGTGTATCCAATGCCTTGACGTATCGAATCTATGGGGAAGAGACACGGCAGAATACCATCTATGAATCCTATTTAAAGGATTATGAGACCAAGCAGGCCAAAGCAAACATTCTCATTGCCTCAGCTCAGCCGCTGTATCAGATAATTTCTTTGATCAGTGTCCTATTTATTTTCTACTTTGGTGCGAAGAATATTCTCGGCACAGGCTGGACCACTTGGAACATTGCGGCATTCTCCACGTACCTTGCCTGCTTTGCCAAGCTTGCCAAGAAATCTTCCACGGCAGCCAAACTTTTCAACTCCGTTCAGAAAGCTTCCGTCTCCTGGAAGCGGATCAAACCGCATTTAAAAAATGTACCTGCCTTTGTGCCGCATGGCACTGCCCAGGGAGATACCCTGCAGGTTGAGAATGTTACCTTCGGCTATACCGAGGACCCATTATTTAAAGATCTATCCTTCACAGCACATGCTGGTGAGATCATCGGCATCACCGGTGAAGTTGCCTGCGGCAAGACTGCTTTAGGAAAACTCTTCTTGGGCGGTACTCCTTACCAAGGCCGTATCACCTTAAATGGGAAAGAACTTTCCCAATATCAAGAACGTACCATCACTTATCTTGGCCATGATGCGCAGTTATTTTCTACGACCATTGCCGAAAATATCTCTCTGGGAGATGACATTGATTTCCCTGCTCTGTTAAAAGAAGTATGCATGGAAGACGAAATCAAAGAGTTTGATCAGGGACTGCAGACAGTCATTGGCGACCATGGAGTACGCATGTCCGGTGGTCAGCAGGAACGGATTGCCCTGGCGCGTGCACTTTGTCATCCAGCACCCATCTTTGTATTGGATGATCCTTTCTCTGCTGTCGACCCTGCTACTGAAGAAAAGATACTCAAGAACCTGCAGACAAAACATGCGGATGCCATCATCTTATTGATCTCGCATCGTCTGGCACATTTCAACGAACTGGATCAAGTGATCCTGCTGGATCAGGAACATACACTTGTATCCACACATGAAGATCTCTTACAACAGTCGGAAACATACCGGCACTTATATGAGATGCAGAAAGGAGTCCAGGCATGAAACACTCCCTTCGCAGAACGTTTGTCCACAGCATGCGTGAAAACCTGCTGCTGACATTCTTATTGATTCTCTTAATGATTGCGGCTGTTGTCTTAGCCGTCATCCCACCGCTGATCCTAGCAAGCTTTATTGATGCCTTGACGATCGATGAGACCTTCTACATGTCCACAATCCTCTTCTACTTCGCTTCTCTAGCACTTGCTGGAATTGCAGAAGCTGGCAAGAATGCCTTGATTGCAGACTTCGGGCAGAAGATCACACATGCCCTGCGCACCGAATTGAGTGAGAAGCTGAACCGTCTGCCGGCATCCCATTATGTCAGCACCCAGTCTGGTCAGACCGTTTCCTTATTTACCAATGATATCGACACAATTGAAGATCTCTTCGATGAAGGAATTGTCAGTATGATTGTCGATCTTTGTACTTTAGTCAGCATCTTAATTGTTATCTTCACCAAATCCAAAGGACTGTTCTGCCTGCTGCTGATCCTGCTGCCATTGATCTATATCGTTACACGGATCATTCAGAAGAAAATGTATCGGGCAAATCTGGAGAACCGGAAAGCAGTTGCCAAGAGCACCCAGCTGATTCCTGAGACCATTCATAATCTGCTGTCTTTGCGGATCTTTCAAAAAGAAAAATGGATGGAGAAAAAGTATGACCAGACAATTGTTGAAAGCTATAAAGCAAACAACAAAGCCAACTTCTGTGATGCTATCTACTCCCCAATCATTCTAACGACCAGTGCCTGTGCGGTCGCAGTCATGATGTGCCTGTCCGCAGGCAGCGGCAGTGCAAGATTGTTCTTTGGAATGACGGCAGGTACTGCTGTGGCCTTGATCTCCTACATTTCATCGGTGTTTGCACCGCTTGAGAATATCGGCATGGAGATCCAGAATATTCAATCCGCAGCAGCCGGCATTCATCGTGTCGAGACATTCCTGAATCAGCCGGAGATGGAAACAATCCCAGATACCACTGTACAAAAAGAAGCAGCTGTGGCAATTGACCATCTCAGTTTCCGCTACAATGAAAAGGAACGTGAGATCTTCCATGATTATTCTTTGACCATTGAAGAAGGTTCCATGGTCACCTTGACCGGTCGCACTGGTGCTGGTAAGTCAACGTTATTCAAATTGATTCTTGGCTTGTATCCGCCAAAAGAAGGCACTGTACAGATCTTCGGCAGAGCACCGCAGAATATTCCGGAGGAAGAGAAGCGCACTGTCTTTGGTTCTGTCGAACAGGATTTCCGAATGATCCATGGCAGTATCCGTCAGCAGATCACCCTGGACAATCCATCGATTACCGATGCGATGGTCTGGAATGCCTTAGAGACCGCGCAGCTGAAGGATACGGTTGCCTCGTTCCCTGACCAGCTGGATACCAAATGTACCCCCGAGATCTTCTCCCGCGGTCAATTCCAGTTATTATCCATTGCCCGGGCTGTCGTATGTAATCCAAAGCTGCTGCTGTTGGATGAGATTACCGCAAACTTAGATTCCAATACCGAGCAGCTGGTCTTTAAAGCTTTAGCCAAAGCCACCGAGAACCGCACGGTACTGTCCATCTCCCATCGTTTATATCAAGTCAAAGGCGGCACCCAGATTGAGATTCAATAAAAGAACTCCAAGATGATTATTCGGTCATCCCAGAGTTCTTTTTCTTACAATAGATTTAAATGATGAATATCAATGTTGTAGATGACATTCTTCCGTTCTACCACGACCCGGATACGTTCCATCAGTGCTGGATCTGCTTGAATGTTCTCCAGCAGCTCCTTTGTTGGATTGATTGCATTTGGATGACCGGTGTTTTTGAACATCGTCAAGTCTCCATTGGTATCGCCATACGAATAGCATTCGCTGAGATCTAAGGAATACTTGTCTCTTAATTCCAGCATTGCTTTCTGTTTGGAGACACTGTCCCACATTGGTGTGATCTCGCCAGTGTAGATTCCCTTTTCATCCGTATGATAGATGGTTCCTCTCCAATCATCGAACTGGTACTTCTCTGCCATATACTTGACCAAGGCATCCGGAGAACCCGAGATGGCAATGATCTTATGTCCGGCAGCCTTATGCATTTCAATCTCACGGCGCGTGAACTGATAGACCCGTTCGCCCTTCTGTTCAATGACCTTCTTTGCAATAAAATCAATATGTTCCGACGAGATGCCAACCGTTGCCTTTTTAAAGATTTCAATCATCCGCTGCAGATAGTCATCGTATTCACCGACTCTTCTGTCCCATGCGGTATAAGCATACTTGACATCTTCCGTCCAGTGCTCCTGACCGATGATTTCATGTGTCACCATCTTTTTAAAGACTTCGGTGATCAGTCCTTCCCGGTAGATTGTACCGTCAATATCAAAGAAAGCTGCTACTGTCATACCCTTCACCTGATTTCTATATTGGTGTCTATCATACAGGTTTTTCCACTTGCGCACAACATGCTTTCAAAGGAAGTTCTTAGAACACATCCTTAACGGACGCAATATTAGCCTTCAATACTTCTGCCGATTTCGATAATTCATCTCTTTCTTCTTCAGAAATATCCACTGGCACTAATCCTTCGACACCATTTCGGCCGACGATTGCCGGTACACTTAAGGAACATCCGCGGATCCCATACGCACCCTTTGGATCAGTAGATACAGGCATAACGGTCTTTTCATCCTTCATGATGGCACGGCAGATCCGTACAACAGACATTGCAATGCCATAATAAGTTGCTTTTTTCTTCTGAATAATTTCATAAGCACTGTTCTTAACATCCAATGCCATTTCTTTTTCTGCTTCCTGCAGATCCTGATCACCCATTCCGCGCAATGCCATGAAGTCAGCTAATGGAACGGAAGACACATTGGCATTGGACCATGTGATCAATTCCGAATCGCCATGTTCCCCAATAACATACGCATGGACAGACTTTGGATCGACATCCATCTTTGTGCCAATCAGGTAACGCAAACGAGCCGTATCCAATACAGTACCGGAGCCAAAGACTCTGCCTTCCGGCATACCGGAATTCTTGATGGCATAATAGGTCAGGACATCGACTGGGTTTGCCACAACAAGCATGATGCCTTCACAATGCTGTTCCTTGATCTGCGGCATAATACCAGAGAAGATACCAATATTCTTCTTGATCAGATCCAGACGTGTCTCTCCTGGCTTCTGTGCAGCCCCTGCGGTGACCACAATGATTGCCGCATCCTTAGCATCGGCATAATCACCTGCATAAATATTCATTGGTGAAGTCAATGCGGTGCCATGACCAATATCCATGGCTTCGCCTTCTGCCTTCTCCTTCATGACATCAATTAATACCATTTCAGAGAACATGCCGCTTTCCATTAACGCAAATGCGCTGGAAGAGCCAACAAATCCACATCCTACAACCGCGACTTTACGAAAATTTACACTCATACGATCAGACCTCCTCGATGCTGTGCACCGTTCTTTCATCTTCATTATAGCAATTGTCTTTTTGACTTCCACAGATATGCATAAAAAAGATGTCATCATCATGACATCCCTTTTATCATTGTTTGTTTATCCTAATTATTCACAAGTTTTGCCTTCTTTAAGGCAAAATATACGGCTGGAATCAGAATCAAATGCAGTACAATTGCAGGCACTGTCTTAACAAAATAGGAAGCTGCCCAGATTTCCAAACTGTACTTCCCTGCGCCTAAGATTACGGCCTGAACGATGCCGCCGGCAATCCGTCCTAAGATCATTGCACAGACCAAAGAAACATATACACGGACAACATCCTTCTGTTTCTTCATGCCTTTCATCAATAATCCACTGACAAGGCCATAGACCGGCAATTCCACACACATCGCCAGCAGGGCTGCACCCTGTGGCATGCCGGAGATAGCGTAGTTCAGCAATGGGCAGACAATGCCAACAATTACTCCTTCTACAGGACCAAGGATCATTCCTGCGACCAAAGCTGGGATATGCAGAGGTGACAATAAAGTTCCGCCGTTAGGAATCATACGGGCAAACATCGGCAGGACCGCACCAATCGCAATCAAAAGTCCCATCGTAACAATCGTTTTTGTATTCTTCATTCTTTCATTTCTTTCTATTCAAAAGTCTTGGCAATTTTCTGCAGCCATTTCCGAATCTCAATATGCTGCGGGCACTGCATCTCACATTGACCACACTGGATACAATCCGATGCTTTGCCATGACCGTCCGCGGTATTCCATTCATAATGCTGCTTCGCACTTGTCATATTGCCATAGATCAGATTTGTATTCATTGCCGAGAATAGATCTGGAATCTTGATCTTCATTGGACAGCCGCCAGTACAATAATGACAGCTGGTGCATGGAATCTGATGAATTCCTTTCAGGATTTCCTGTGCCTGCCGGATCACTTCCTGTTCATGTTCACTCAACGGCTGAAAATTGCTCATGAATGAAGTATTGTCCTTTACCTGAGCTACATCCGACATGCCGGACAAAACGACCATGATACCTGGCAGAGACGCGACAAAACGCACTGCCCAGGACGCATAGCTCGCTTCTGGATTTTCTTTCTTCAACAGGTCCGCAATCGGCTTTGGCGGATTGGCAAGGGTACCGCCCTTCACTGGTTCCATGACAATAATCGGCTTGCCATGTTTCCTTGCCACTTCATAACATTCTCTGGAACGCACCGCAGGGTTCTCCCAGTCCGCATAATTGATCTGCAGCTGTACAAACTCCACATCTGGATGTTTGGTCAGCAGTTCATCTAAGAACTCTGGCGTATCATGGAACGAGAAGCCGTAATGCTTGATCTTTCCCTGTTCTTTTAATTCCTTTACATAATCCCAAAGATGCCAGTCATCAAACTTCTGAATGTTTCCTTTGCCTAACGCATGCAGTAAATAGAAGTCGATAAAATCAACGCCTTCTCTTTGACAGGATTCCACAAACTCTGCCTTGGCGCTTGCTTCATCATGGACACCCTGAGCATTCACATTCAGTTTTGACGTAATATAGAACGAATCTCTTGGATGCCGTTTGACGATTGCTTCCCGTGCAGCCACTTCAGAGCCGTTATACACATACGCACTGTCAATGTACTTCAGTCCGGATGCCAAAAAGAGATTTGCCATCTCGGCTGTCTGTTCTACATCAATGATATCTTTTTCTTTATCTGTCCGCGGCAGACGCATTAAACCAAAGCCTAATTTTGGCATTGCTTTGACAAACGATTCATCCAACATATGATTGTATCCTCCCATTTTGTACACTTCTATTTTATAAGAGATTTCTGGATTTTCATAACACTTCGCTCAAAACAATCGGATTTAGATTGCCCGATAATTCTTCCACTTCCCGCTGCGGTAGCGCAGACTGAAGAAAAGGATACGGCAGATCCAGTCCAGGAACATCGCAAAGAATGTTCCCAATGTATACATCTGAAAGACCGTACCGAATAAATATGCCAGTGAAATTCGTACCGCAAACATCGAAAGTACGCCGACAATCATTGTATATTTTGCATCACCAGCGGCACGCAGTCCGCTTGGCAGCACAAAGGCTACTGGCTGCAGGACGGCACAGAAGATGCAGTACCAGAACATTAACTGTGTGACTAGACCAGCCGTTTCACTGGAAAGTGTATAGAGCTGTAAAGCTGTCGGTACCAGTAAGAAGATCAAGAAACAATTGACGGTGCTGATGATCACGGAAATCTTCAGCATCTTTTTCATATAGTAATCTGCCTGCACGTAATCATTCGCCCCAACACACTGTCCGATGACCGTAACAATCGATAAGGTCATTGCCGAGGAGCCGATGATGGCTAAAGCTGATAAGTTATCCGAAACCCCGTACGCTGCAATCTGGCTTGTCCCATAGGAAGAAATAAAGACCATCATGATAACGTGGCCAAACTGGAACAGCCCATTCTCAATTGAATTCGGAATTGCAATTCCTAATACGCGGCGGATCACATCACTGTGCCATGCAAGAATATTCTTCCAGGAGATGGATACCAGATGCGATGACTGGAAGGACATGCCGCAGAGAATGCATGCCGCAATCATCCGCGAGAAGAACGTCGGCCAGGCAACACCGGCAACACCCATATGCAGTACAAAGACGCCCACATAGTTGCCAGCAATATTAATCAGATTCATCAATACGGACACAAGCATCGTGACCTTTGTCTCATTCATTGAACGGTAGACAGCGGAAGCACAGTTATACACGCCTAAGAATGGGAATGATAATGCCGTGATCCAGAAATACGTACGGCATGCGGCCATGACATCGGCAGATACACCGCCGTATAAGAACTGCAGGATCGTATCACAGAAGACTAAGTTGATGATCATAAAGCTGATACTGAAGACACACGAGACCGTCATCAGCTGCGAAGCGGTCAAATTCGCATTGTCTCGATCCTGGTTTCCAAGGTACTGCGAAACGATGCAGGCTCCGCCGGCTGCTAATGCTGCCAGGATTGTGATGACCAGATAATTTAATTCATTTACGATGGAGACACCAGAGACTGCTGCTTCTCCCGCCGAAGATACCATGACTGTATCCAGCATGCCTACCAGCATGACAAACAACTGTTCAAACAATAAGGGAATAATCAGTTTCCTCAACTGCGCATTCGAAAACATTTTCTTCATAATATCCCCTTTCTCTTGTCCTATATTCTATGAGCATTCTATTCAGAAAACAACAATAAAAGCTGGAATTTCCAGCTTTAACAGAACTCTTGAAAGAAACGGCATTCTTCGTCATTGCAGAGCTTCGCTTCTGCAAGATGCATGTTGCAGTGAAAGACATGACATAGTGGATGTTCCAGACTTCCATACGTACGATAGATGAACGGTACGCCATTCTTTTTTAAGACCGGAATCAATTCCTCTGGGGCTGCATTCAGGAAATCCCCGGGGCACGTCATAATAAAACATGGCGGGAACTTTGCAGTAATAAAATGAATCGGACTGATTTCATGGAACTCTTCTTCCGTTCCACCCTTTGGCAGAAAATCCTTCATCAGCTGAACGGTATCGCCCATCGTTTCCGGACGCATATGATAGACACCGCAGTTCAAGGCAATCGCCTGAAAGGCAAATCCTTTTGCCAGCGGATATGGAACGGCATCCGCAGTATTTGTCAAAGCTGCTGCATATAATGACAGCATGTGTGCTCCCGCACTGTCGCCGACGCCAAAGATATGTTCTGTATCAAAGCCATACTTTTCCGCATGATCCAAGATCCAGTATGCCACCACGGTTGTGTCTTCAAACGAAGAAGGATATTGGTATTCCGGTGCTAGACGATAGGAATAATTCACGACCGCAAAGCCATGCTGGGCTAGTGACATGCAGTAATACTGATACAGTTCCTTATCTCCATAGACCCAGCCGCCGCCATGAACATTGAGGATCACTGGCAGTTTTCCTTTCACATTCTTAGGCCGATATACATCCAGCTTCTGCCATTTCGGATCCACAATGCCGTATGTCAGATCATCAAAACGTTCGATGTCCTCCGGTGTGGTCAGACCAGCATCCCGCTTGGCATCATTCGCTGCCCAGTCAATTCGTATCCTGCTTGCATACTCACCCATTCGTTTGTTCCTCCAAGCTTCCCTGTACAATATTTTCTTCCTTCATGATATGTCGAATCAGATTCAATACTTTTTTCTTATCGGTGCTCCATGCCGGAGCTAATAGAAGCTGTTGATTGCCGTCTCCCGTCAAGCGATGGATCACAATCTGCGGATCCAAGTGGCCGATGCAGTGTGCGGTCAAGCGTGCATAATCTTCCAGGCTCAAAACAGGATACTGCTTCGTATCTGCTGTATACATGGTACCAAGGTCCGTGCCTTTCAAATAATGCAGAAGCTGCAGCTTGACACCATCCACATGCATTTTATTCAAATGTTCCATGGTCTCGATTACCATCGCTTCATTTTCCTGCGGCAGACCAAGGATACAATGAACGACCACAGGAATGCCTAAGGCATGCAGATGGCTGACTGCTTCATCGAACACCGGCAGCGAATAACCCCGCCGGATCCAGACCGCTGTTGTTTCATGCATGGTCTGCAGGCCCAGCTCACACCAAAGAATTTTTGCCGGATATTTTTCACGCAGTTCTTTTAGAAGTGCCAGTACCGCATCTCTCAAGCAATCTGGCCGTGTCGCAATCGCAATCCCTGCAAACAGGTCATCTTCCAGTGCAGCAGTAAATAGCATCCGCAGTTTTTCAATCGATGCATACGTATTGGTATACGATTGAAAGTACGCAATATAATCCCCGGGCTGTGCTTCTTGATGATTGTAGATCAGATCTTCTTTCTGCAGCTTCTGGCCATGATAGGAAATCGCAAAATCACCAGATCCTCCCTCATCGCAAAAGATACATCCCCGGTTCCCAAGCGTACCATCCCGATTCGGGCATGTCATGCCGGCATCCAAAGCAACACGGTATAATTTTCTGCCATATGTTTTCTGACAATATTGACTGAAAGATTGATAACGTTCCATAGCATTATCTTACTATAAATCACAGAATTCCTCTCGGCTTTCCAAAGAAAAACAGAATACATTTCTGCATTCCGTTCTTATTCTCCCTTTACAAACGCTGGAATCGTCTGGGCATCATGATATCCCTTCAGATACAGTTCCCGGATTGTTGTGATATCTTTGGTCAAGGTCTTCATCTGACCAATATCGGACGGTGCCACAATCAGCACCTTGCCTTGTTTCTCTAATTCAACAGCTTCATCCACCTGGCGGTTGTATACTTCACCTCTTGTTAAAACGTCATGTCCCGCAGAAGGATATACATGTGTCAGCAGACGTGCTGCCTTTTCATCATTCTTGGAAATCCGGCGATAATCCTTCGGACGTGTCAGGATAATGACTAATTTATCACAGCCATCCGCAAATGCTTTTTCATATGGCACTGGATCAGAAATCCCGCCGTCATAGTATGGAATCCCATTCAGCATATACGGCCGGTCCACCACTGGTACATTGCAGGATGCCTTGATGGCACCATAATCATCCTGATGCATATCACTCTTATCGAAATACACAGGCAGTCCCGTATAGGCATTGGTCGATACAATCTTGAACTTCGCTGGATTATCGACGATTGCCTGCCAGTCCAATGGATACTCTCCCCAGGAATCCGAAAGATCACCATAGATATATTCCAGTCCAACATAGGACTTTGTCTTTAAGATGGACTTCCATCCCATATATTCCGGACGTGACATATATTCCGTATAGAATGTATAGTTCCGCCCTCTTTGATGAGCTAAATACGAAGAGATATTCGCACTGCCGGCAGATACGCCAATGCCGTAGTCAAACACCACATCATTATCCATGCAGTAATCTAATACACCTGCTCCATACGAGCCGCGCAAACCACCGCCTACATCAATCACACCAATCATAAATACTCCTCCAATCCATCTAAGATTCCCTGTACTTCCGCAATCGCATCCTTGACCTGTTTTTTTGCGTCATTGATCCTTGACTGAGCAAACCAGTCCGCAATCAGACCGTCAAAGAAGTAATCCGCAAAGCCAAGAAAATCATTCATTTCCAAATCAATATCCGGCATACCGCGCAGATCCCGCAGTTCCATTTCCAGCTGCCGCAGGGAACGCTTGGCACTTTCAATTTCTTTTTGAGCGTCGCCCATCTTACTGCGCTTGATAAATGTCGAGATCATCCCGCCGCCAATCAAATCGACAATGCCCCAGTTCTGTGCGTGAGACAGCATCTCATCGGCATTGTTTAAATGAAATAATGCATCGTTGGCGGTATTGATTGCGGCTGCTACATTCTGTGTCGTTTCCATATCTGTTCTCTCACTTTCGATATTCCATGATCATGCGGGATGGTGATATTCGTTTCGTTACCTGAAATCCCATACTCCTATATAACGATACTGCTTTTTGATTTCTTTGGAAGACGTAAAGATAGATGGTCTCATCACTTTCTTCTAAGATCTTCTGCAGGATCTTACGGGCAATTCCCTGCCTGCGGTATTCTGGCAGGATCAGCAGATCATCTAATTCTGTACGCAGGTCCAGCTGGGGAAGCAGATGATAGTAGCCAACTTTCTTTCCATCACGATATACACAGGTATATCCTTCATAGTTGCCTTCAATCTTTGTCCGGCACCATTCCAATGCCTGATGCATATCGGTGACCGTTGGATCCTCATACTGCTTTACCATCAAGGATTCCATCTGAAAGATTGCTTCCAGATCATCACGGTCTGCTTTTTGAAAGGTCAGCGCACTCATGTCATCTATTATATACGAAGCCTCAAAAAAAGACTGATACAGAATCAGTCTTTTGTACAAGCTCTTTCAACTGCCTTTACAATCTCAACAATCGGAATCACAACAATCGCAAAGCCTAATGCCGTCAGATATTCGACCCAGCTGACTGGTGTAAAGCCAAACATATTCGCAATGAATGGTACTTCCAGTACCAGCGTTACTAAGGCAAGCGAGCCCAGCATTGCCAGCCATAAGACTTTATTCTGAGAGTCCAGTGTGAAGATGGATTTCCGGGTGGAGCGCATATTAAAGCTGTGGAAGATCTCACACATGTTCATTGTCAGGAAGGCCATTGTCATGCCATCCGGTGAAATTCCCTTTGGCATTTCAAAGTAGCCGACTTCCATCGAGTGACCAACAATATAAGAAAGAATTGTCAGAACAGTAATTAACGCACCCTGATATAAGATATCGCCAAGCATGCCGCCTGCGAAAATGGAATCCTTCGCATCACGCGGTGCTCTTTGCATAATATCCTTTTCTCCTTTTTCCAGGCCTAAGGCAAGCGCTGGGAAACAGTCTGTAATCAAATTGATGAATAATAAATGCACTGGCTTTAATAAGGTAAAGCCCAGGATGGTAGAGAAGAAGACACCCATGACTTCACTCATATTGGAAGACAGTAAGAACTGGATTGCTTTCCGGATATTGTCATAGATACGGCGTCCTTCTTCCACGGCATTGACGATGGTCGCAAAGTTATCATCAGCCAAGATCATATCCGCAACATTCTTGGTGACATCCGTTCCGGTAATGCCCATGCCAACGCCAATATCTGCTGCCTTGATGGATGGCGCATCATTGACACCGTCACCAGTCATTGCGGTGATGGCACCTCTTGCCTTCCATGCATTCACGATACGGACTTTATGTTCTGGCTGAACTCTAGCATAAACATGATACTTATCAATGACCTGATCCAGTTCTTCATCCGTCAGATCATCCAGATCTGCACCTGTCACTGCCTGGGACGGATTGGTCAAGATACCGAGTTCCTTTGCAATGGCAACGGCCGTATCCTTGTGATCTCCTGTAATCATGATTGGCGTAATCCCTGCGCCGCGGCATTCCTCAATGGCACTCTTTACTTCTGGACGGATTGGATCAATCATGCCGGTCAGACCAATATAGGTCAGATCATGTTCAAGATTCTTTGGGGATTCATCTTCCGGCTTAACGGCATATCTTCTTTCCGCTGCGCATAGAACACGCAGTGCCTGGGATGCCATGGCTTTGTTCTCTGCCAGGATCTCATTCATCTTTTCCGATGTCATTGGCTTGACAGTGCCATCCTCTAAGTAGGATGTACAAAGAGACAGCACGATGTCCGGTGCGCCCTTGGTATACTGCACCACACCATCTTTGGTCTGATGAATGGTAGACATCATCTTACGCATGGAGTCAAATGGTGCTTCGCCAATTCTTGGGTTCTCAATACTGAGTTCTGTCTTTGGCAGTCCTTCTTTATTCGCAAAGGCAACTAAAGCAGCTTCGGTTGGTTCGCCTGCCGCATTGCCGTTCTCATCTAAATATGCATCGGAACATAATGCCATCGCTGCGGCAAGTTCCTTTGTATTTCCGGTGTCCTGTACGACCGTCATTTTATTCTGCGTCAAGGTACCCGTTTTATCCGAACAGATGACCTGTGTGCATCCTAATGTTTCAACCGCTGTTAAACGACGGATGACAGCATTTGCCTTGGACATCTTCGTTACACCAATCGAAAGAACAACGGTAACAACGGTTGCCAGACCTTCCGGTATTGCAGCAACAGCTAACGACACAGCAATCATGAAAGTGCTCAAGATACCCTCTAAAGTAAATTCACCAGCCATGAACAGATCAAACACGAAGATGAAGATACAGATGAAGATGACCAGCCATGACAGCTTCTTGCCAAGCTCATTGAGCTTAATCTGCAGCGGGGTACTTTCATCCTTTGTCTGGTTCAGGGCATCCGCAATCTTGCCCATTTCTGTATGCATGCCTGTCTTGGTAATGACCGCAATCCCACGGCCATAGACAACCGCCGAACCCATGTAGCACATATTTGTCCGGTCGCCTAATGGAATTTCTTTTTCATTATTTTCCAGCTGTAACAGATCAATCATCTTATTGACTGGTACCGATTCACCCGTCAACGCTGCTTCTTCAATCTTTAAAGAGACTGCTTCCAGCAAACGCCCATCGGCAGGGACCGAATCTCCTGCTTCCAAAATGACAATATCGCCCGGGACCAATTCACTGCTGACAATCGATACCTGCTTGCCATCCCGTAAAACTTTACAGGTCGCTGCCGTCATGGTCTGTAACGCAGCAATTGCCTGTTCTGCTTTCGCTTCCTGCAGGACACCAAGGATGGCATTCAGCAGGACCACAATGACAATAATAAAGACATCCGCCATGGATTCATGACTGATATAACTTGTCACAGCAGAGATCAATGCGGCACACATCAGCATGATCAGCATCGGATCTTTTAACTGTTCCAAAAATCTCTGGAAGTTCGAGACCTTCGCTGCTTCCTTTAATTTATTCTCACCAAATTTTTCGCGGCGCAGTTCTGCTTCATGGGTACTTAATCCTTCTGCACTGCTTTCGACACTCTTGAGAACTTCCTGGGGATCTTTCGTATATTCCTTTTCCATTTTTCCTCCTTGTGCATAAAATAAAAACTCATGCACGCATATTTCATGTGTGTATGAGTCTCATTCTTTCACTCAGACATTCCGGGTTTTTACACCGTGGTGACGAAATGCCGCACAGAGTTCCTGTGGAATTACTCCCTCAAACAGGAGTAATCTTAGCACAACGAATTTCTGAAAAAAAGACATTTTACCGCGATTTTACAGACAATTGTTCTATTTTGTATGCTGATTTAACCAAACATCGCAAGAATTCCCCCTCCTCTAAACAAATGTGAAGGTGGGGGATGAATTGTGCACGGAAGTATGCTATAATCTATTCAGTCGTAAAGGAGCGGATCGTCTGCAGGTTCGCATAATAATTATGGAAATGGACACAAATAATCATTCAGTGTTTTTATTGTACTATCATCTGATCCTGGTGGTGAAATATCGCCGGAATGTCTTCGATGATGACATGTCAGACTATGCACGGGACATCTTCGCAAAGATCGCACCTGATTACAACATCACACTGCTGGAATGGGACCATGATGGTGACCATGTCCATGTGATGTTCAAGGCACAGCCGAACTCTGAGCTCTCCAAGTTCATCAATGCATACAAGAGCGCCAGTTCAAGGCTGATCAAGAAAGAATTCCCAGCGGTGAAGAAGAAACTATGGAAACAGCATTTCTGGAGCCAGAGCTTCTGTCTGTTGACAGCAGGCGGGGCTCCGATCGAAGTGATAAAAGAATATATAGAAAGCCAAGGTGAACGATGATCCTAAGAGCGGCAAAGTACAGGCTGTATCCCAACAGATCTCAGGAAGAGTTCTTTTCCAAGTGCTTTGGCTGCTCACGCTTCATCTGGAACAAGATGCTGGAAGACAAAGAAGAATATTACAGGCAGAATGGAAAGACATTGAATGTCACACCGGCAAAATATAAAGAAGAGTACCCTTTCCTGAAGGAAGCGGACTCGCTCGCTCTAGCAAATGTACAATTGGATCTCAAGAGTGCGTATAATGCATGGTTCAATGGGAATGCTAGGAAGCCAAGGTTCAAATCAAAGAAGAAGTGCCGTGCAAGCTACACGACCAATAACCAGAAAGGCACAGTCGCTGTGAAAGAGGACCATATCCGTCTGCCAAAGGCCGGGCTGGTCAAGGCCAGGATCCATCGTCCAGTGCCTGAAGGAGCCACATTGAAATCGGCGACTGTGAGCAGATCAGCATCGGGCAGGTATTACTGCTCGGTCCTTTTTGAAATGCCGGAAAAAGAGAAGCAGCCAAGGGGTGCCGTCGAGAAGTACCGGGTCATCGGGCTCGACTACAGCTCCCCTCATTTCTATGTGGACCAGGATGGCCATGCATGTGATGAGCCCCACTGTCTCCGTCAGAAAGAAAAGAAGCTGGCCCGTTTGTCGAGACAGCTGTCAAGAAAGAAGAGAGGATCCAGCAACAGCAGCAGAGCCAGAAAGAAGCTGGCCATCCTCCATGAACAGATAGCCAACAGCAGAGAGGACTTCTGTCATCAGCTGAGCAGGAAGACAGCCAATTCCTGTGACGCAGTGATCGTAGAGGACCTCAGCATGAAGGCAATGGCAGGCAGCCTGCATCTTGGCAAGGCAACAAATGACAACGGCTTTGGGATGTTCCGCCGCTTCCTCAAGTACAAACTTGAGGAACAGGGCAAGTACATGATCACCGTTGACCGGTACTATGCAAGTACACAGACCTGCAGCGTATGCGGCACAAAGAACCCAGAGACAAAGGACCTGAAAGTAAGGAAATGGACCTGCCCTGTATGCGGCACAGTACATGACCGCGACAGGAACAGTGCAGTCAACCTGAAGCAGGAAGGGATCCGCATCTTAGAAGAAAAAAATGTCATGGTGCTGTAGGGCATCATGACTGGCACAAGGTACCGCAGGGACTGCGGGAACCAATACGCCTGTAGAGACTATGTAAGACGTGCTATCGACAGACACTGGAGACAGTGAGGCGCAGCAGTCATTGAAGCAGGAAGCTCCGACCTCTTAGCGTATGCGTAGGTCGGGGTAGTTCACCATCTTCGACAGAATTGCCGCGATGGCATAGGCAGCCCCAAGGATCACCGCCACCCAGATACAGCTCATATAGACTGGCTGCTGGTATACTTTTAAGAACGGATACGGACCATCGACCAGCTTGGCAAGATTCAATATCACTAAGACCAAGGCATAGACCAGCGTAGGCAGCAGTGCCACCCCAATTTCCCTGCGGCTCCGTTTTTCCATCGGGTCAAACCACAAGAATGAAACAAACGCCAGGATTGGACAGATCAGATGATGATACAGCATCGATCCATTGATGAGAAAGAAATACGCACTGCCGATGCCGCCTTGCAGCGGTATCAGGATAAAGATCACCACGAGGAACGTTAATGTCAGACAGACCGTCGCAATATATTTCAATTCCTGGATCCAGCCAGGAAGTACACTGCGCTGTCCTTTCCACATCTGATATTCATAAACCGCTAAGAACAGGCAGGTGATCAATGCCAGGGTATTGCTGTCTTCCGTATAGAACTGAACAAAATTCCAGCCGCTCCGGATGAAGTACAGATATCCGCCGATGCACTCCAGCACAAAGATTGCCAGATTCATCCAAAATGCGATTTTTACTTTCTTTTGTTTCTCCATAAGATGCCTTCTTTTGCATGTATTGTAATACAAAAAACAATATGCAGAGCACATTGTTTTTAGAGAAACTTATTCATATTGATTGATGATCTCGGTGATGCGCGGAACAATCTGTGACTTGCGGGAAAGCAGTCCTTCATGGACCGCATATGGAACACCCTGGTCAGGGAATGCCTCTTCCATCCAGCCGGCATTCTCTCCTGCTGCAAATAAGATGGACCCTTTATCCGGCAGACTCGTAAAGACCACCAATAAGATCTTCATGTCTTTCTTGTCTGCATATTCATTGACTTGTTCCTGGATCTCTTCCGCACGGTTCTGCACTTCTTCCAAAGAAGCTGTCATGATCTGTGAAATGATGACTTTGCTGGAATGGATCTCATAGGACTTGATATCCTGATTGATCCGTTCAATCAAAGTCTTATTGCCGCTGTCCGCCTGCGCTTGGAAAATCTCTTTACCAAAAGTATCGATGTCTAAGTCTGCAAGTGCTGCCAGCATGTTGGCAGTCTTTTCATCTTTCTCCGTGCAGGTTGGCGACTGGAATAATAATGTATCGGATAAAATTGCACCTAACAGCAGGCCCGCCAATTCCTCTGGCATCTGGATCTGATTCTCACGGAACATTGTTGCGACGATGGTCGCTGTTGCCCCGACAATCTCATTACGGAACGATACTGGCTGAATCGTACTGAAATCACAGATGCGGTGATGATCCACCACTTCCAGCAGTTCTGCTTTTTCCACTGCCTGTACCGATTGCGAAAATTCATTATGATCCACCAGAATAATCTTCTTGCTGCATGCATTCATGATGTGGTACTGCGATACATATCCCTGCAGATGTTCCCGGTTGTCTACGACGGGATACACACGATAGCGGGATGCCATCATTCTTCGCCCAGTTTCTTCCGCAAGATCACTGGTATGGAATAAGATGACTTTCTTTGTCATGACCAGTTTCACCGGCGGTGCAAAATAAATATAACGAGATGTATTCATAGATCCGTGTCCGGACAGAATGACTGGGCAGTGATACTGCTTCGCAGTTTCAACAACTTCCGGGGCAATCTCTTTTGTCCATACGGCAATCAGGATGCCGGCACCTTTTTGAATCAGTTCTTTCTGGGCAGCGCTGTCATCTCCTACGATGACAATCCGATCTTTGATTTCATAATGATCAAGCTTTGAAGAAGTTAAGGCAATGATGGAAACTTTGCCGTTGATATGCATGTCTTCATCTCGATAGACAATGGTCCCATTAATGGTCTTGGCAATTGCATCTAACGAGGTCTCCTTCAAGAGGTCAATCCCGCTGGCTGTATCCCCTAAGCCAATGGTGCTGAGATTGCTCTTGGTCACCATTCCTTGAACATTGCCGTCTTCATCAACAACACAAAAAGCGGGATGTTTTGTATCCTGCATCTTACGGATTGTTTCATAGATGGTTGTCTCTGGTGATACATAGTCTGGTGGATCCAGTTCAATCTCTGCTAATGTCTTGCGGGCATCTTTCAAAAGCATCGGTTCTTCAAAATGAAATCTCTTTAAAAGATATGCTGTTTCATTATTGATCTTTCCCAACCGGCAAGGTACAGCATGATACCCCATTGCCCTTTTAAAGAAAGCATACCCAATCGCTGAAGCTACGGAATCTGTATCTGGGTGTATATGCCCTGTTACATAGACTGTTTCCTTCATGCTCATGATTCATTCTCCTATTTCTATTATGCATGCTTTCAAACGAAATGAAAAGACAAGAAAGCTGTCTGCAGTATCACAGACAGCTCATTTTATTGTTCCTGCAAAATATAGCGGCAGAGCTTTTCATACAGTTCCTGCATATCAACAGGCTTGTATACAAACTCATTGCCTCCTGCCCATTGATATGATCCCGGCGCAGTTCTGCTTCCTGTTCGAACGGTTCAAACATTTTCTTCTGAAATGATTCACTCATACCGATACCATTATCTGATATCACATACTCATGCTGGACTTTGTTGCCTTTCAGTTTCTTCTTGGAAACACCAATTCACGAATGGTATTCTGCAGTTTCTGCAGATCAATCGGCTTGGTCAGATACGCATTCATTCCAGAATCATATGCCTTATTTGTGTCTTCTTTGATGGCATCCGCCGTCAAGGCAATGATTGGGATCTTCTTGGCATCTTCCCTGGTCAGGCTGCGTATCTTCTTAGCAGATTCATAGCCATTCATCACCGGCATCCGGATATCCATAAGCACACAGAGATAGGTCCCTGGGGCAGCCGCATCAAACATCTTCCACGCCTCATCCCCATTCACTGCCCGTTTCGACTGCAGACCAATACTTTCCAGTAATCTTGCAGCAATCTCTGCATTGATCTGATTATCTTCGGCTAACAACACCGTGCCGTGCATTGGTGTCTGCACTTGGGTATTTACCGATTTCAGCGCACTCTGCGCAGCACTTTCCCGATACATTGGGAAGTCACAATGGACCGTCATATGTGAGCCATGGCCCATTTCACTATCGACGGTAATCGTACCGCCCATCAGGGTCACCAGTTTCTTTACAATAGACAAACCTAGACCCGTACCGCCTGCCAGCTTCAACCGTTCTGGATTGTTTTCATCCTGCGTAAATGGTTCAAACATAGACTTCTGGAATTCATCACTCATGCCAATGCCATTGTCGGATACCTCAAAGACGAAATCCAGATCTGTATCACTCTTCTTCGTACTGGACAGATGGACTTGAACAGTCCCGTTCTCCGGCGTATATTTCACGGCATTGGAGACTAGGTTCAGCACAATCTGATTGACCCGTGTTTTATCCACATACAGACGTTCACTGCCGCTGTCCAGCTGCGTTTCAAAGTGAATTCCTTTCTGACGGCATAAAGGCATAAACATATCACGGATCCCATCCATGCACGCTTGGCAGGAATATGGTTCCGGATGCAGTTCAATCTGACCGCTGTCAATCTTGGAAATATCGAGAATATCATTGATCAGGCTCAGCAGGAAGGTATTGGAAGACTTGATCTTCTTTAGATCATCGACCAGCTGTTCCTGATGGTCAATATCCTGCAGTGCAAAGTCCGTCATCGAAGTAATTGCACTGATTGGTGTGCGGATATCATGACTGATCCGTGAGACAAAGTCTGACTTGGCCTTGTTGGCCTGCTCTGCCATCTCTAAGGCTGCCTGCAGTTCCTGATTCCGCTTCTGTTCCTGCGCAGATGCTTCCGTGATATCCGACTGCACCACAATAATTTCACGCTGCGTATGATCCAGCCAGGTATAGTACAGCTGCTTCTTCCGCAGTGCTCCCTTCTTCGTGACCAAGGTATATGTGCAGACAGGTCTTGTCTCATTCTTTAATTCGGTGACCAGATAATCAATCGCAACATTCTTTAAGAATGCCTGCTGTTCTTCCTTTTGGAATATATTCTGAGGCATAACGCTCGATTTCTTTCGGGTAAGATAGAATCTGTTTGCTGAGCAGACCTTGTCTGCCCCAGACACCATCATGAAGGCTCAAACTTTGTGATGCCACATGGATGATACCGATGAAATCATGGTTCTCCATAGTAATGATCTGAATGATCTGTTCATCCTTCTTCTGCTTGGTAATATCAACGGCACTTGTGACTGCTTCCACATCCCCAGTATCTGGATTCTGCACAAGATGGAAATTGACCCGGAACCAGCGGAATTCATTCTTCGCTGTCATGACTGGGCATTCCTTCTCTACATTTGTCGTGCCATCGCCGAACTGCGCCAGCATATTTTTTACATTGAATACAGTACGGCATTCCTGCTGAATACGCGCATCTACTATCGCATCCGTCACCTTTTCAAACATACTGCTGACGGTTCCACCATCTGCTAAGTTCAACAGCTGCGGATATTTGCTCTGACCATTCTCACAGCGGTCCTTTGAGAGATTAAAGCGGAAGAAACAGATGGAATCTGGATTTGCTTCTGCCATCTGCTGATACATGCGCTGATAATTCCGCTGTTCCAGCTTACGGGCGGTAATATCCTGCCCAATGCCATAGGCATATTCCGGATTGCCATTCTCATCAAATACCGTTGTATATACGATGTATTCGCAGCGCTGTCTGCCATCTGGCAGCGGCGCATACCAATACTCACAGGATACCTGTTTCTCTCCCTGTTCTATCTTTTGATAAATTTCTTTGTATTTCGCAAAATCTTCCGGCAGGATCCAGTTTTCTTCTGACTCCGGCACATTTTCAATCAACTGTGGAATATGATATATCTCACAGAGTTTCTTGGTTGCCTTCGTATCTGACATCTGGATCTGATGAGACGCAACATCATACCGCCACAGACTAAGCTGTGCCATGTCAGCAGCAAGTTCATACATGACACGGTTCCGCTGACGGCCTTCCTGTGCCGTAATCTGTGCTGTAATATCATTCAAGACTGAATACAATGTCTGCTGACCATCCTTTTCATGGACCATCCGCAGATCTGCTGAATACCAAAGCATCTTGGTATGTTTCTCTGGACGATAACGGAATACAGTATGAACAGCTTCTCCGCTATCCTGCAGCTGCTCAATTGTTTTCTTTAATTCACTTATATCATCTGAATGTATTTTCGAATAGTCGACCGTTTCTACACCATTCATATTTGCGATATTCATCAGTTGACGGAATTTCTGATTGCTGCTCTGCCATACAACCTTCCCATCCTTGATTGTATGTGCTCGAATTCCGACCGGCAGATTATTCAATGTCTTATCCAAGTTCTGCTTTTCCACTTCTGTACTCCGACGTCTGAAATAGAAATAGGCAGAGAGACAGGCACTCAACAAAGCAATCATAAATGCCGCAAAGAGTGTCGCACCACGATGTTTTGACCAGAAGCTTACTTTCTGATTGACTAATACTGCATTCTTTGGCACCAATGACATATTGATGTTGTATTTGGTCAATACATCGACATCGAACATATATTCGCCAATGCCATTCGTATCGACATCTATAGCAGAGACATCCGCACCATTCAGGATGTTCTTAACAATTTCTCCTGCCTGTTTTCCTAAGTCTTCATAGGAGACCATCATGCCGCCGACAAGGCCTGTGCCTACCCCGCCAATGGATGTCCGATAAACAGGTGTATTTGCATTATCAGAAATGAAGGAGACACTTTGATCAATGGTATAGCGATGCTCATCCTTATCCACAAACGCATCCATATAGATCAATATTGTATTCTTATCAATCGTCTGCAGTTTTGTTTCAAAGTCTGTTAACGAGTAACTTGAAAAATCAATTCCTTCGTATTCATACTGTGGATATTTTTCCTTCAGTGCAGCAAATTGTTTCTGATCTCCCAGTCCTGTCAATGAATCATCATAAATTGCCGCAACTGTTTTTGCCTGCGGCTGGAACTTAGCAGCAATTTCCAGTGTTTCCGATAGATAGGTTCTTTCTACCGCACCGGTAATATATGGATTCTTCCCTGCCTGTACCGCATGATCAATATCATTTACCGCAAAGAAGACCATTGGGATGCCTTCAAACAATTCCTGTTGATAGGTCTCGCCAAACGTCAAAGCGGCATCATCCCCTAATACAATGGCATCATATTTCTCATGATGGGATAGTTTATAGGCAAGTCTCTGATAGAACAGTTCCGTATTTTCACTGTCGCTGTACTGCTTGGTATCCATATATTCGATATCCATTTGTACATCGGAACCTAGTGCTTCTTCCAACCCTTTTTTCTGCAGATCCACGGTTGCAAAGCTTTCACTGTAGGAACTGATAAAAAGAATGTGATTCACAGGTGTATAAGCCTCTTGTGAATCCACATTCTGTTCTTTGTAGTTAAATGTTTTCCACGCTAAAACAAGTGCAATGGAAAGAATTGTCACGGTCAAAACAAGCAACGTTTTTGTCAGCGTCTTCTTTGTCACACTACCCCCATACAACTCTATAAATCTAATCTTAGACGTTTTTCACAGAATAACAACATGCATGCCTGTAAATATATACAAACATATGCATTGAATAAACATTATAAAGATATCTACCAGAAGCAATCAAACACGAAAGCGAATGATGGCAACGCAGTAAAAATCAAGGGCACCTTACCTTGATTCTTGAATTCCTGCAGTGAAATCAAACGCTAATCCATTACAAAATATATTTTATAAATTTGAAAATATATAAATAATCGAAAGTTCCTCACTTATGTGACTAAGTTGCGGAGTTTCATTTAGCAGTATTATGAGGAAATATATAAATCTCCTCTCATAAAACGATAATTCCATTAAAAAACCCGCTTTTTCAGCGGGTAACTTACTATATGGAGCCCCCATCCTCGTAACCGTGCAAACAATATCTGTCTATATCTGAATGGGTTTAGCTATCTATATTTACTGTTTCGTTTTTATTACTATCTAGAATATACTCGATGCATGAACGCTTTGCAAGATAAAAATGCAATACTTCTTTGTCACTAGTACACCTAATTGTAAAGAAAAATTTACAAAAACTTACGCATTTTTACTGCCTGCTGTCATATATCTTATTGTCACTTGTTTTGTCTTAACATTGAAGTCCAGCATCTCAACATAATCGTTGAGAAAATCTCTTACTTCTGAATAAGGGAGATCCTCGAATCGAACATCCGCAATTCCAGCTTTCAATTTCATGATGTTCCGTTCAAAAAGTTCTTTTTCATCTTTTTTGCGGTCAATTAACTTTTGAATATATTCAGAATCTAGGCCATAGAGGAAGAAAGACATAGGCAGGTCCTGAATTGATTCGGCCACACTTGCACATGACTCTTCAAGTGTACTCAGATCTTTCTGAAACTGGGTTTTTTTAAGCATTACAGTAAATTCGTCTTTTACCTGATTTAACACATCTTTCTCTGGAATCTGCCTGAGGCATTTTGGACATATATAATACATATATTTCTTTCCAGTCTTACTCTTGGCTGTCCGTATTCCCATAATCCTGTCGCAGCAAGTGCACCTTACATATCCTCTGAACAAATAATGTTCCCCAGTAACTCTTGTACCTGATTTCAGTCTTTTTTGAGCTAAATTGTATGTTTCTTTTGAAATGAGCGGTTGAGCAATGTTTGGGAACTCCTTTCCTTTCAATTCCATTGTTCCATAGTAAATTTTATTATGAATGATATGTGTTATTGTCCCATTACCCCATTTTCTGCCACACGCATTCATTGCAATCAATTTATGATTGATGGCATTTACCGGCATATCATTATCAACCAATTCATTAAAGATATATTTCACTATCTCTGCTGCTTCAGGATCAACTATCAGTTTGTGGTTATCCTCTGGATTTCTTAGATAACCAAGTGGATTGCCCGGTTTAGCGTAATTCCCCTGCATAGCAGATTCTATCATTCCTCTTTCTGTTCGAGAAGCTATGGTATCTTGTTCCCACTGAGCAATCAACACAATCAAATAGATAAAGAATCTGCCCATCGCACTCTTTGTGTCAATTTTTTCAGAAATACTGAGCAGCTGAACCTTATTCTTCTGGAAAATATCGAGCATGTAGGCAAGATCTTTGACTCGTCTAGTCATTCGATCAAGGCTATAGACAATAAACACATCTGCCTCCCCATTCTTCATCATATTGATTGCTTCATTCATCTTTGGTCTATTAAGGTCTTTCGCTGATGCTGCATCTCTCAGGATTGTCAGTTCATCGTCTTCTGTGTAATAAATATCCATATAAGAACGAATTCGTTTCTCTTGATCATCGATATTAAAGCCATCATTGAATTGGGAAACGGTAGATTCTCTACAATAGCCAATGATTCTTTTCCCTTTCTTTTTCATCTCTGCTTTGTTCTCCTTTCTAATATTTCATTAAATTGATCTGTATATATGACCCGGCATTTCTTGCCAGGAAAAGTTATTGTTATTTTTGAAACATAGGTTTCTAATACTTCTTTTTGCTCATCCCTGTTGATACCTATGTAATAGTGTTGCTTTGTTTCTTTGGCAATCTGTTCAATCTGATTGCTTAGTTCTGTCTGCTTTTGATGCATCCTTTCCAACTCACATTGTGCATAATTCTCATCCAGACCAAATTCAGAAACAAAATAAACAAGTTGCTTCATTTTATAATCTAATTTGATATATCTGTCCTTCAGTAATCTCAGTTCGTCATCGCAATGCGTCACTTTAGAAATATAATTCATTTTGTCATGGATCTCTTCGGTTATTTTATCCTCACTGATTGTCCCCTTGCATTTAGGGCACTTGTAATACAAGTATGTTTTACCAATGCTTTTCTTTGTAGTGCATACGTGATCCATAGGGTGTTTACAGCAAGAACAGAATACCTGATCACCATAGAAATAATCTTTGCGGTCATATTTCTTATTAGAAATTACTTCATTTGCCTTATCCCACACCTCTTTGGTAACGATTGGCTCTATATAGTTCTCATGAGTGAAGTCCTTTGTCTGGAGACAGCCATAATACAATCTGTTCTGGATCATTACCTTAAGCCCAAGTTCAGACCACATTCTGCCCAGCAATTTTTCTTCCTTCATCTTCTTGGCAAGCGTATAACATGATTCTCTGTCTTCAGAGATTTCTGTAAAGATTCGTCTAATAATGGCCGCATCATCTGGTGAGATCTCTATTAAATGAGGATCCTCATCTTTTCTCTTAAAACCAAATGGGATTTTTCCTCTAGCATAGTTGCCTTGCATGAGAGATTCAGCTATCCCTCTTTCTGTTCGAGATGACAGCGTATCCAATTCCCATTGGGCTATTAGAACTATGATGCTTACAAAGAACCTGCCTATAGGAGTGCTTGTATCAATATGGTCTGTTATTGCGACCAGCGATACTTGGCATTTCTGGAACTGTTCAAGCAATTCATATAAGTCTGTCAAAGAACGCGTGAGCCTGTCCAGGCAATACACCACCACGATATCGATCGCGTGACTCTCTGCCTGTTGCAGGATCTTTTGAATCTCTGGCCGCTCCAGATTTTTGCCGGAACGTCCCTCTTCTCTCCTAATGGAGAGTTCATATGGCTCTTGACCATATTCGAACTCACAGAATTCGGTAATTCTCCGAACCTGATCATCCATGTTGAAGCCGTTATGTGCCTGGTCCAATGTAGACTCACGTGCATAACCCACTATATTTGTCATTTCTCACCTCCGGTCACGTGGTTTTTTGTGTAGTTCTTATTCAGTTGTGACCCCATTATGCAATAAAGCACGGCTCAAATTTTGAGCCGTGGCAGTATTTTCTCAATTATATTTTCGCAATATTTGTGCAAATAAGATAAAATCACAGTGTTATCTCATCACCGGTACAAGCAGAGGGTGGACTTCAAGATTTATTTCATTTTGTTTTGTTCGAGAAAAGTACCCTTTTCTTAACTATTTTTTATTGAATTGCTATCTTAACCAATCCGTTATTGCTAATAATT
>Ga0183101_1000030_pt23 | contig 42707 bp, 37 predicted proteins | sample Biomet3_FD_127790 | JGI IMG/M metagenome (GOLD analysis project Ga0183101, IMG submission 127790) | Microbial communities from bioreactor (seeded with sewage sludge) at LBNL, California, USA - Biofuel metagenome 3 | ecosystem: Engineered > Bioreactor > Anaerobic > Unclassified ... | reverse complement strand
ACCTCAACTTCACACTGTACAAGAACTTCTGCCACAAAAAAAGTAACACGTCCCGATATGCAGTAAAATATCTTCCCTCGGCAGTTTTGTTCACACCTGTGATTTGCCCAATCTGCACTTATGCAAGCAGCAAACCGCCTAACGTAATGCTGAATTTTGGACATAGAATTTTTTTAAACGAGTGGCAAAGATGTTTTATTGATAGGCCTAGCTTTAGAGCCAACATAAAATGGTAAGCCAAATAAAACCCCAAAGCTAATAAGGATAAATTGTCATGAATAAACTTACACAGTATGTACTAGAGAGAGCAACTTTGAAACTGCTCGCAATGCAAGGTGTTGGTGTTAGTGTTGAGCAGGAAAAAGAGGTTGCTGCTGTGAAACAATTTCTATCAGAAACAAAGAGTCCGTGTATTTTTGATATTGGAGCAAATAAAGGGGAATATTCACTTGCAATTTTAAATGAAATTCCAAGTGCGAAGATTCATGCTTTTGAGCCTTCTCAGCATGCTTTTAGTGTATTAAAAAATCATGCTGGAAAATTTATGGCAAACAATTTTGGAGTTAGTGATTCTTGTCGCACTGCTGTGCTTTTCAGCAATGAAGCTGGTAGCCCGCTCGCCTCTCTATCCAAAAGAAAATTAGATCATTTTAATATTCCGTTTGAGCATACAGAACCTGTGAATATTGTCACAGTTGATAAATATTGCTATGAAAATTCAATTGAATATATAGATTTGTTAAAAATAGATGCAGAGGGCGAAGAGCTTAATATACTGAAAGGAGCATTATCACTTTTCGAGTCGAATCGAATTGGAGTCGTTCAATTTGAATTTGGTGGATGTAATATAGACTCAAAGACTCACTTCATGGATTTTTATTATTTTTTTAAGAAATACAATTTTAAATTATTCCGTATATTAAGTAACTCATCACTCTACCCAATAGAGTCTTATAAAGAGTTATATGAAATACCTATTTACCAAAATTTTTTGGCTATTCGAGTGTCACGCGGTAGCTCTGATTCAGTATAATAATGGAGTAGATCCCATTTCGACCGACACACCTCTAACTAGGGAGGAGATACTGGAACTATGGCTGGAACTAGTGCTAAAACAAGTTCAACGGTGGAGATAGTAAATATAACGCCCGTCGTCGTTGGTCTGTAGGCGACAAGGTGCGCCTGATAGAGGCCAGCATGGCCCCAGGTCAGTCGGTTTCTCTGGTGGGCGAGAACGTATGGCGTTGCTCCAAATTTGCTTTACCGCTGAGAAAGCAAATGAGTGAAGGCGGCAAAACAGCCATTGAAGCCAATGATGAGGTCGTCAGCGTTGCCGAAGTAAAGGCCCTGAAAAAACGAATCCGTCAGTTGGAGCGTGTTCTCGGCAACAAAACGCTGGAAGTGGAAATTCTCAAGGAAGCTGTTCGCATTGGTCGCGAAAAAAAACTCATCTCGCGGCTGCCCTTGTCCGGCGTGGAGGATTTCCAGTGAAACGGGTCACTGAGGCCCTGGCGGTGTCCCGATCAAACACCTATGAGCGTAGCCGCAGCTTGCGCCCGCGCCCAGAACGATACAGCAAAACGGAAGATGCGCTCCTTCTGCCGCTAATCGTCGAAATCTTGGGAGGACGCCAGACCTATGGCTATAGGCGTATTCAGCGGCTACTAAATCGTCAACTGCTTGCCGGCGGTGGCACGGCGGTTAATCACAAACGCGTATACCGGATAATGCGGCAAAACAATCTGTTGCTGACGCGGTTCACCGGCAAGCAGCCCGGCAAAGCTCACACGGGCAAAGTTTCCACCTTGCGACCTAATCAACGTTGGTGCTCTGATGGATTTGAGGTTTCCTGCGACAACGGCGAGAAGGTGCGCGTTATTTTTGCGTTGGATACTTGTGACCGGGAAGTAATGGCCTTTTCCGCCTCCACCGGTGAGTACAGCGCCGACATGGCGCAAGGCGTCATGCTGGCCTGCGTGGAAAAACGGTTTGGAGATGTCAAAACATTGCGGCCTGTTGAATGGCTCTCGGAAAACGGATCCTGCTATACAGCAAAAGAAACAATAACTTTTGCCGCTGCGCTGGGCATCGTCAGCAAGTTTACTCCGGCTCGCAGCCCCCAAAGCAACGGCATGGCTGAAGCTCTCGTCAAAACATTCAAACGGGATTACGTCTTCTGCAACGATCGATCGGATGCCGAAACTGTGATGGCGCAGCTTCCCGGTTGGTTTGAAGACTATAATGAAAATGCCCCACATAAGGCCCTGCGGATGCTCTCACCTCGTGAGTTTATCCGTTCATTGCAAAACTTGAAGTGTCCGGTTTAGCGGGGGCAACTCCATGCAGGGCATGAGTAACACCGGCTATGCAGCTCTTGACCATGTTGAAGCTATTACCCTGGCCCAGAGCATTATGACCATGGCTCTTGGCGCGGGAGAATGCTTAGTGACGGATTCGAGCACAGTTGAAGGCAAGGCGGCAACGGGGAGCTTCAATTTGATTCACTACGCTGCCGCAGCCCTGCTGGACTACGTGAGCGACATTGCCCAGACGGGCCTTCCTCCACAGCCATAGACACATCCCTGCCGCACCCAAAAAAAGCCCTGGCCATCTTCAACGGCCGGGGCTTTTGCTGTTTCATGCCAAGGAAATGCAAGAGCAAATGCAAGGGTATAAGCTCCCGAAAGGGGCGCGCGATAAGGATTCTCAGGTGAGTGCGCATCAAACGCAAGGGCTATAATTATTCTGCGGCATTTTCAAGGGCAGTTGAAGGATTGCGGGAAACCAGCCTCGCCAACGGCTTAAAGTCAGAAGATAAAAACGCCGAGCATGCTCAATCTGCCTGATTGAACCTCAGTGTGCAGCCGCGCACACCTTGGGCGATTATGTGGAGCAGAGCAAAAACGGATGGGCCAAAAACAACCCACACTGTCCATCTGATGACCAGAAAAAAACCCGGCCAGGGCCGGGATTTAGATTGACTAAAAAAGATTTATTTCTGCGGCAGTGAACAAGCCACTATTGTAAATACAAGCGTCAGAATCGCTGCGACTAATGTCCAAAACTGAACTTTGGCCGATTTTTGTCGTATCTTAATTTTTTTGTTCAACTCTTCACGTGTTGAATTCCATTTTTCGCAAATGGCCTGAACTTTGGACAATTGGCAGTCTTTCTGGTCCACATAGTTCTCAATTTGCGAACGATCTTCCTGCGAAAGGTCTTTCACTAGTTGCTCAATTTCAATTTTTTCTTTTGCATAGTCAGGGTTGACACCACTGATAGGTTCAGCCTTGTAGTCCTCTTGAAACACTTTGCAACCGCTCAGATAGTAATTAATAACTGCGTCATATGCATCATATTGGGCTCTTCGAGCGTGTCGTGTTGCATGGCTGATTTCTTCTAAAGAAATCTCAACAGAGCTCGCAGACAACGCTCTTGCAATGTGCTGCCCGGCACAGCGCAATTCATTCACTGAAGGAAATATTAGACCTTCAAACGTTGACACTTCAAAAAGCTTGAGCGCCTTTTCAGCTTGATTATACGCAGTAACATATCCCTCAAATTTAACACGAAGGTCTGAGGGAAGACACGAGTATGGCATATAGGCTCACTTTACAAGGTAAAAAAAAGCGCGGATAGCTCCGCGCTTTTAATCAAAATTAGTGTTGTCTAGTTAAACTTGTGGGCCAAGTTAGCAGAGCGCCTAATCTCAAGTTCTTTGGTAGTAAGAAACTTGCCATTGATTAAAGAAATGTTGCCACGAGCTAAGCTCGAACAAATCGCTTTAATTCTAGCCTCGTCTCTCGCACGCATGGCCACTGCGTCCAAGCATAGTGGGGAAGCACCAAAAGCTGCCTTAATAATCCCAATCAGATAATTCATAATACCCATCTTGTACCCCTCGTTTGTTATAAGGGGAAAAGTACTCACTGGTACTTTGTTCTGCCGTCCTTACCGCTCAGCACGACATCGAACACTTACTAAATAAGTCGCCTGATGCCCACACGGAAGGGGGAGCCCAATTAGGCAGGAAAAAGCCATAATTTTAGGGACAGAACTTGAGAGAAATTTTTCGTGGAGAGATGTCATTTTGCCTACCATTCGGACAAATTCAACAGCGAACTGACACATAGTCGCCGCTTCTCTTCAACGAAATAGGGGGTGCCAAGATCCCCCTATCGCAAAACGGACGTAAGTTACTCCGTTGACGATTCATAGCCAACATTTAACCATTTTGTAAATACATATTTATATGACCACATAAAAAGATCATACCATCTAATCTTTGGCATATCTTCGATCAAACGCGAATTCAGACAGTTAGAGAAACACATATGTAAATAAACAGACAAAAAAATATGTGACATCTCCACAAGCAGATATCATCGCGGCCCGTATCTGTACACTTCAGACCCCACCATGCCAGAAGTGAGGCCAAAAACGGAGGTGCCAAGGAAGCTTTGCGTCAACAACTTGCGACACCCATGCCCGTTGCACACCGAATAAAAAAAGGGGCAACTTTGGGGGCAACTTGAATTGTATAATTTAAAATACTGTTTAATTCAAAATAGTTATATAATACAGTCAAGTCCCGCTCCGCCATTGAATATCAAGGAAATTCCCGGATTCGTCGAAATGACGAATCCGGGAATTTGACTTTTTGGTCCATCACAAAAATTATGCCAATCTTTCCTCCACGCGTTTTTCCCAATCCCCGCCCCCAAGCTTGCAAATGAAATGATTATCCCTCATAATCGCTTCATAATTTGGAGCGATTATTTATGGAAACGCCTCATTACGTGTGGCAGCACAGGCACTGGCAAAATTTTGAGTTCAGTTCTGAAAAAATTCTGCTGCCATTAGCGGCGGTTAGAAAGATACAAGGGCGTCTACTGGGCACCGTCGCAGGGCTGGGCATCGATGACAGCCTGCGGGCATGCGCCCTATCACTGGAAGAAGACGCCGTGCAAACCGCTGCCATTGAGGGCGAATCGCTTGACAGGGAGGGCGTGCGCTCATCCATCGCCATGCACCTTGGGCTTCCGCATGCGGGCATGCGCCCAGCGGGCAGAGCTACAGATGGGTTGGTGTCGGTAATCCTCGACGCGACGCGCAACTACGCCGCCCCATTGACCAGTGACCGACTTAAGGGCTGGCATGCGGCGCTGTTCCCGACCGGGCATTCAGGATTCAATAAAATTACCGTGGGTGCGTGGCGCACCAAGCCCATGCAGGTAATTTCCGGACCAGTGGGCAGGCAAAAAATCCACTACGAGGCCCCAAACCCAAAAACTCTTGATGCAGAAATGACGGCATTTTTTGAATGGTGGGCTGCAAGCCTCATCCAGATGGACGGAATCATCCGGGCGGCTCTGGCGCATTTTTATTTTGTAACAATCCATCCATTTGATGACGGCAACGGCAGGCTGGCCCGCAGCATAGCAGATATGGCCCTAGCGCAGGACGAAAAAACAACCATGCGATTTTACAGCCTGTCTGCGCAGATCATGGCCGACCGCGAGTCGTATTATGAAGTTTTGGAGCGCACGCAAAAAGGCTCTGGCGATACAACAGAGTGGTTGCTCTGGTTTATTGGCTGTCTTGAACGCGCCATACTTGCGGCAGAAAAAACTCTGGATTCCATTCTGCTAAAAGCACGCTTTTGGAAAACCCACAGCGAATTTGCCCCTACAGAGCGGCAGCGCAAAGTGCTCAACCGGCTGCTTGATGCAGGCCCTGGGGGATTTGAGGGCGGTCTGTCCACCCGCAAATACATGAGCATGACAAAAACATCGCGCGCGACTGCATGGCGCGAGATTGAAGGCCTGCTTCAGAAAGGGATACTGCAAGCCTTACCCGGCGGGGGACGCAGCACAGCATATGAGGTGGCGTGGGAACAATACCGTGTTGAAAAAAAGTAGCAGGACGAAATTTCTGGGTTACTCCCCCGCTATCTCTCCCCCCGCCCCCGCCACTCCAGCGCCTTGCCGTAGCCAGCGCAGGTAGCAACGCAGTCGCCGCAGTGCGTGCAGTCTCGGCGGTCCGGGCCGCCAATACGGCGCGGGTTCAGGTCCAGCGAACAGGCCTGCTGGCAGGGCGGCTTGCCTTTGCAGCTGCATTTATCAACCTGCCAGCCAATACGCAGGCCCGGCGCTTTAGCGGGCAGACATCTGGCCGCAGCCCCAAGCAGTACCGACTGTGGGCAGACAAAACGGCACCACAGCCGCTTGCCCGTGGCGAACTCCAGCACCAGCGCCGCCAGCGGCACTGCAGCGGCCCCAAGCAGCAGCCACACGTCATCCCCCTGCCACACCAGCACGGGCAGCAGAGAAATTTCACCAGGCAGGGACACTATGCCCAAAGCGGGAAAGCCCGCCCCAAGCGCCGCCACAAGCCCCATGGCCAGCAACAGCGTTTTGCCCCAAAAGGCCTGACGCACCTGCAGACGCTCGCCGCCGCGCCGCCAGCGCAGACGGTACGCAAGCTCCGAAAAAAAGCCGTAAGGGCAAATCCACGAGCAAAAAACACGCCCCAGCAACAGGGCAAGCCCCAGCGACAGCACAGCACCGCCCAGCAGCCGCGCCGCAGGCAAAACTCCCATGGCCGCCACCTGCGCCGCAGCGACCGGGTCGGCAAAGGGCAGCCCGCCAAAATCCAGAGCAAAAAAACTGCCGCTCACCCCGCGCCAGCCCGCCGCATTGAGCCACGGCAACAGGCACAAGCCCGCAATTACCAGCAGTTGCAGCACGCGCCGGATCCATTTTATCCGCTTCATGCCTTGCCTCCAGGCGCTTTTTCCGTAGGCGCCGCCAGCGGCGGCTTGAGCCTCGACGACGCCGGTACAATTTCCACGGCCTGCACCGGGCATACATAGTCGCAGATGCCGCAGCCCACGCAGGCAGTTGTCATCACAGGCACCAGCCCGCCAGAGAGCACAACCGCCGAGCCGCGCAGGGGGCAGCGGTCATAGCAGGTCATGCAGATGGTGCCATCCGTATAATTGTGGCAGCGGGTTTTGAGAATATACGCCTGCCCCATGCCCGCCCGGTGCATTTCCACAACTGAATTATCCAGCGCCCCCGTAGGGCAGACCGGCGGACACTTCATGCACAGATAGCAGGGCTTTCTGCGTGGCCGCACCTGGGGCGTGCGGCGGGTGCGCCCAAAACCGCCCGCAAGCTCTATGCTTTCATACGGACAGGCTGTGACGCACTTGCCGCAGCGCACGCACTTGCGCAAAAAAGATTCCTCATCCGCTGCCCCCGGCGGGCGCAACGGCGGCGCAAACAGATTCATGCCCGTTCTCCGTTTTGGGGGGCGGCATCTCCGTCCGACGCGCGACGGCGGGGTTCGTGGGCCGGGCAGGCCATGTGCCCTTGATTGTCCATGTCGTCCCCGTAATCGGCAAAGACCAGATGCAGATCATCCACCCCCGGCAGATCGCGCAGGGCTTTAAACTCCGTCTGCAGGGCAGCGGAAGGCTGTTCCACCACCACAACCAGGCCGCCGTTTTCCGCGCCTTCCGGCGTACGCCGCACATCCAGAATCCCGGCGCGACCGCTCAAAACCGCCTCCAGCCCGGCAAGTGCCCCGGCTGACGCACTGAGAATTATTCCCGCAATGGCCATATATCCTCCTGCATTGCCCCGCCCGCATGCCTTGCACACGGGCGGACGCATACATCACTGTTCTGCAACGTTTTGTCCGGCGCGCACATGGCAGGCCCTAAGCCTTGCGTACCCGCGCCGCGCATATCTTGTACTCCGGCTCGCGCGAACCGGGGTCGGTGGCGTCCAGAAAGAGCTTGTTGACCAGCTTTTTGGGGTCAAAAAACGGCACGGCCACAAGCCCCGGTCTGCACACGTCGCTCACGCGCGCGGGCAGCTCCATTTTGTCGCGCCGGGTTTCGAGCACCACGGTTTCGCCGTGCCTGATGCCAAGCGCGGCAGCGTCCTGCTCGTTTATCTCCACAAATGCCGCAGGGTTGGCCTTGAGCAGCTCGGGCACCTTGCCGGTCATGGTCGAGGTGTGCCAGTGGTCGATAACCCGCATGGAGGTAAGGTACAGAGGGTATTCCGCATCGGGCTCCTCCGCCGCGCCCTTGGCCGGGCGCATGAATATGGTGGCCTTGCCGTCCGGCTTGCCGTAAAAAAAGAACTTGTCCGGGTGGTCGGCGGGCACCAACGGGTCATGCCCGCGTACAAAGCGCAGGTTGGTGCCGGGGTGGTCCTCCGAGGGGCAGGGCCAAAGGATGCCCGACTCCTTGCGCAGGCGCTCGCGGGTCATACCGTAAAAATCGTACGTGGTGCCCTTGGCCACCATGCGCCATTCGTTCCAGACATCCTCGGCGTTTTTAAAATTCACCAGCTTGGGGTCAACCCCCGCCCGCTTGGCGAATTCCACCAGGGTGTTGACCGTGGGGCGGCACTGACCGGGCGAATCTACGGCCTTTTCGGTCAGCGAATAGCGCCGCTCGCCGCAGCCGTACACGCCGTCGCGCTCGCACCAGAAAGAAGGCGCAAGCACAAGGTCGGCGTATTGCAGTGTTACGGCATCGGGGAATGCCTCGATGCACACAAGAAACGATTCCGGGTTCGACATGGCCCTGTGAACCTTGTTCAGGTTGGGCAGAGTGTGCGCGGGGTTTGTCTCGCAAATGACCATGCACTTCACCTCGCCCCGCCCCAAGGCCTCAAACAGCGCCACGGTGTGGTGACCGGGATTGGGCGAAATGCGCCCTTCCGGCAGGTTCCACAGCTTTTCCATCTCTGCCCGGTGCTTGGGGTTGGCAATAGCGCGCCCGGCAGGCAGCAGATGCGCCAGAGCGCCGGTGTCGCGCACGCCGCCGCAGGCATTGGGCTGCCCGGTGAGCGAAAACGGCGTTGCGCCGGGGCGGCATATCTGCCCGGTCAGCAGATGCAGGTTGTGGATGAGATTGTTGGCAAAAACGCCCTGCACCCGCTGGTTGATGCCCATGCACCACAGGCTCATGGTCGCGGACGATTCGGCAAAGGCGTGGGCCGCCTTGTATATCTGCTCCACAGGGATGCGGCATATCCCGGCCACTTTTTCGGGCCGGTAGTTTTCCAAAAAGGCCTTGTAACCCTCAAAATCAGAGGGCTTGCCCTCGGCATCCACAAAGCTCACATAGCGCTGCCAGAAGCGGGGGTTGTCCAGCTCTTCATTGATGATCACCCAGGCCATGCCGTGCATAAAGGCCAGGTCTGTGCCGGGGCGAAAGGCCACGTGCATGTCGGCAATGCGCGAGGTATTGGTACGGCGAGGGTCGGCCACAATGATCTTTATGCCCGGCTCCACCTGCTTGCGGCGGGCAATGCGGCGAAACAGCACGGGATGCGCCTCTGACGTGTTGGAACCGATGATGAAAAAGCAGGTGGCCTGGTCGATGTCGGCATAGGTTCCCATGGGTTCATCCTTGCCGAACGTGGTGGTGTAGCCGCCCACGGCCGAGGCCATGCACAGGCGGGGGTTGCCGTCCACGTTGTTGGTGCCAAAGCCGCCCTTGAAAATCTTGTTGGCAAGGTAGCTCTCTTCGGTCAGACACTGGCCCGAGCCGTACCAGGCTACGGAATTGGGGCCAAACGTGTCGATGCTGTGCCGGAACTTGGACGCCATGAGGTCAAGGGCCTCGTCCCAGCTTATGGGCTCAAGCGGGCCGCCCTTGGTGCGGCGCAGCATGGGCTGGGTGACGCGCTCCTTTGAGTTGAGCACGGGGATGAGCAGCGAACCCTTGAGGCACAAAAGGCCTGCATTGTGGTTGTTGGGGTCGCCCTGAATGGCAACGGCCTTGCCGTTTTTAACGCCCACCAGCACGCCGCAGCCAGTGCCGCAGTAGCGGCACACGCCCTTGACCCATTTGTCGGGCTTGTTGTCGTCCGCCGCAAGGGCAAGGGTGGGCAGCCCTGCGCCCGTAGCCGCCGCCATGGCGGCAGACATGGCAAAAAACCGTAAAAAATCACGACGCGATGAATTCATATCCGCACCTCGCTGTTAGCTTGGCATGATTGTTTTGTGAGCATGGCCGCCCGCTGCGGGCAGGGCCAGTTTGGGCCGCGTGGGCGGCCTGCGCCTATATGCGGCTGGCGCGGGCTACAAATCCGTTTTGCCGCTGGGCATGCGATATTCATACGCCTTGCCGTGCATGGGGCTTTGGTGGTTGGGATGGCAGGACGAGCAGTCATCGCGCTTGCCAAACTTGGCCTCCATGCGCTGGATGGAAAGCGAATGGCAACGGGCGCACACCTCGACCCCCGGCTTGCGGGTAAAAGGAATGGCCCCCTTGCCGTCAGGCATGCCGTGACAGGTCTGGCAGCGCACAAGCGTGATGCCGTGCTTGCTTTCGTACCATTCCTGCGCAAGGCGCGGGGTGCTTTTCATGTGGCAGGCGTAGCAGTCGCCCGCCATCTGCGGCGCATCCAGGTGTTTTGCCGCCTCGCACCGCTCTGCAGGAAAGGCCCAGGCCATGTACAGAAAATAGCCGCCCGCCAGCACCGCCAGGGCAAGCAGAACGATGAGCAGTTTCTTGTTGCGGGTCATGGCCGTATCTCCTTAATTTTCTGTGCAAACTTGGTATTGGCGGGTATGCGCTCGTCAAAAACGGGCAAATGGGCGAGGTTGCGGTGGCACCCCACGCAGCCGCTGCGGGCCTGACCGTTTTTGCCCTCGTAGTTTTCGTGGGCCAGGCGGCCCTCGACAGAAACCGGCCCGTCAGCCTTGGCGTTGCGGGTCAAATCCTTGTGGCAGGCCCGGCAGTTTGCGTCGTCGGTAAAGCGGCGGGCAATGGGCTGCATGGCGGCCCGGTTGAGGTCTGTGCCGCCGTCCACGTTGTGCACCCACAAGTCCTTGATCCCCATCCATGCCTTGGCGCCGAGCATGCGGGCCAGATTGCCCGACGGGATATGGCATTGCGAGCATCCGATGGCTTTGCCCTGTGCGTCCTTGGCGTGCGGTGACAGCATCAGTTCGTCCTGATACACGCGCATTTCGTGACAGGACAGACAAAACGCCGTCTGTGACGAATACGACACCCCCGCTGCCGCCAGGCCTACGCACGCGGCCAGGGCAATACAGCCCACGATCCATACGCGCTTAGAAGGATACGGCATGGTTTTGGTCTCCATGGCTGATGGTTCCGCCAGAGCCAAGAGCATCTTTGTCCGAAAAATGCTTTTGCTGGCGTAAATTGTGAATTTAGCCACAAAAAGCAAAACCAATGCCAAATACACCATTTAAAAAATTTGTGTGATTAATGGGAGGTTACGGGTTCTTTACCCGCAATGGCCCGGCGAATTGTCATAAAAAAATGACAACAGTCATAATTATCTGACAATACAAACGCATAAGATGACGCAAGCCCCGCATGCGCGCTTACGCATGCGGGGCTTGTGGTAGTGATCGCCGCGAGGCCGCCGCCCGTGCGCCTGCACGTCGGCAAGCCGTGGCGGGCGGGCTATGGACGGGAGTTATTTTGCCGACTGGGGCACATTGGTAAATATCCACTTGGCAATGGCGGCAACAGCCTGACCTTCCACCCCCAAATACCCGTGAGCCGACATGCCCTGACAGGCGTCGGCAATGCCGTCGCCGTGCGAAATGCTTACAATATCCTTGCGCGGCGCATTTTTCAGGGCGCTCTGCAGGCCTCGCACGCCGGAATAGGGGCTGACCTTGCAGGCGTCCTGCTCGTTGTGAAAAATCAGCACCGGAATGGCTATGCGCCCAAGATCGGCATTATAGACCGTGCCGCTCGCTTTTTTATTGTTCTGCGTAACAGTCGAGGTCAGCACCAGGGCGTCGGCATTGCCGCGCTCAAGCCGGGCGGCTGTGTTGGCTGCGGAGATCGTGCCCCGGCTGGTGCCCACCAGTACCACGGGCACATGCCACTGCTTGCGCACAAAATCCATGACCATGGCGGCATCCTGCGCCTGATCGGCGCTTGTGCGGTAGCTGTTGGAACTCTGTGGGTTTATGTCGGTGGGCACGTCAACCAGCACAGCAACCAGCCCCTCCTGAACAAACAGGTCTCTGGAGCGGGCCAAAAAATTTCCGTTCAGACTCGTCTGCTCGCCGTTTTCCGTCAGGCCAAGGCAGCCGTTGTCGCCCGCGAACAGGATCACGGCTGCGCGGGGCCGCGCGGGCACATCCACCAGCGCGCGCAGAGCGCCCTTTTTGGCGGTTTGCCACTGCACAAGCAACCTTTCCGGCGAGGCGGAGAGTTTCTTTTGCACTACGCCCGGCATGTCGGACGCCGCCTGCGCGACATTCCAGACCGGGCCGCACATAAGGCCAGCCACCATGCAGCACGCAAAACAGAGGACTGCGCGCCACGGGTTCCGCACCGCATTTTTCACCAAGGCCACCAACATATCCGAGCTGCCACCGATCATTGCGCCTCCTGTTGCATCTGGCGAATACCGCCGCCATCAAAGATTTACGCACAGCGGCCATGCCCGGCATGGTCAATGCGCACAGCGTATTTTGCCTTGATACCACACAAGCGTAAGCGTTGCGTTAAGGCCCGCCGCACCCTCTTGCCGCCCGCCGCAAATCAGCTACAGTAGCCCCATGATACGCTACGGATTTGCCTGCAAGACCATCGGGGTTCCCCACGCCGACCTCAGCGGCCTTACCCTCGCCAGGGCCACGCCCGACAACATGCGGGCCGTGTGCCGCCATAACCTGCGCGCGCTTGAAACCATGTTGCGCTATTGCGCCGCCGCGCGCATACCGCTCATGCGCATCAGCTCGGACATTATCCCGCTGGCCTCGCACCCCCAAAACAGCTTTGACTGGCGGCAAGAGCTGCGGGAGGAGCTGACGGCGACGCGGGCAACTCTGGCCCAGACGGGCATCCGCGTTTCCATGCATCCCGGCCAGTACACCGTGCTCAATTCTCCCCGGCAGGATGTGGTTGACCGGGCGGTGGACGATCTGGTTTTTCACGCCGGTTTTCTTGATGCCCTGGGCGCCGACAGGAGCGCCCGCATCATTCTGCACCTTGGCGGCGGCTACAATGACCGGGCCTCTGCCGTCACGCGGCTGATCGAAAACCTGCTGGCCCTGCCCCCGCATGTGCTGGCCCGCATCTCGCTCGAAAACGACGAGCGCGTCTTTACCATAGAAGATGCGCTGCGTGTTTGCGACCGCTGCGGGCTGCCCGCCATTTTTGACGTTTTTCACCATTCGCTCAACGCTCCGGCGCACGGCACGCAGGCATACTGGCTTGACCGCGCCATGGAAAGCTGGACCCCGCAGCAGGGCCGACCCAAGCTGCACTACAGCCAGCAGCTGGCAGGCGGCAAACCGGGCATGCACTCGCGCTTTATCGCCCTGCGCGAATTTATGGAATTTCATCAGTCGCTGGGGCAGCGCGAGGTGGACGTGATGCTGGAGGTGAAGGACAAAAACCTTTCTGCAGAAAAGTGCCTCCAGCTCACCAACCCGCGGCTGACGCGGCAGGATCTCACCACGCAGTGGGCCAGATACAAGTATCTGGTGCTGGAGCGCGATCAGGGCGCATACACGGCCATACGCGCCCTGCTCAAGGCGGACGCGCCCGATGCGCAGGGTTTTTACACGCTGGTGGAGCAGGCGCTGCAAAAGGAGCTTAACGGCCCGCAGGCCCGCAACGCCGCCGAGCATGTGTGGGGCTATGTGGACAAACTGGCCTCGCCCGCAGAAAAGAAGCGCGCACTGGCGGGCATGGCTGAGCTGCAAAATGGCGTCGCCGCCCTGCCGCGCGTCAAACGTCTGCTGCTCGGCCTGGCAGAGCGGCATAATGTGGAATATCTGCTGCACAGCATCTATTTTTACGTATAGCAAAAAAATCGGCGCAAGGCATACCCTTGCGCCGAAAGCTGTCAACCGTCCGGGGTCACGTCAGGCCCGCTGCCACGCCATGTGCAACAGCGGATAGGGATTGCCCTGACCGTCCAGGGGTGAACGCCCCACGACCCTGAACCCCAATAGCTCTTAAAAGGCCAGCGTCTGCGGGTTTTGCCCGTTGAGGTCAAGAGCCAGCCGCTCATGTGCCGCACAGGCACGCGCACGCAAGGCCCTGCGTATGCGCAACCCGTCCGCAACGGTTTGACGCCGGTCAGCCGTATCGCGCGGGTTCATCGACCGCTTTGAGCGGCAGCACCGGCCAGCAGGCCAGCCGTGCGGTCTACGCGAAAAGGCGGCACATGGCTTTGCAGCTCAAGGCTGTACTGCTCCTTGACCAGCTGGCCGCTGTCGAGCATGGCACGAACGTGCGAACGGGGCTGCGGCGCAGAGGCAGCCGTCGCCGGTGGCGACTGTTCAGGCCCCTGTGCATGCCGGGGCGAAAAATGTCTTTCAACCAAGGCCACCACCACCGTGTAAGCCACAAAGACCAGGGTGACCGAGCCAAGAAACAGCGCCGTGCGCAGCAGCATTTTAAGCGTTTCCATATTTCTCCTGCTCAGCCTTTTGCAGCAGCGTGTCCGCACCGGCGGACAACACCCGCATCATGTCGCCTGTGCGCACAGCGCCGCCGTGCAGCACTTTAGCAAACACCCCTTGCGTGGGCATGATGCATTCGCCCATTGTGTGGAATATCTGGCAATGGCTGTGACATTCCTTGCCGATCTGCGATACTTCAAGCAGCACATCGTTGCACGCAATGCGAGTGCCCACCGGCAGGGCGGCAAAATCAATGCCGTCCACCACCAGGTTTTCACCAAAACAGCCGTTGGCGACCAGCGCGCCTCTGGCCTTAAAAGCCTCAATGGCCTGCCACGAAAGCAGGCTCACCTGACGGTGCCACTTGCCAGCGTGCGCGTCGCCCTCGATACCGTGATTTTCAATAATATTGGCTTGGTCCACGGCCTTTTTGGCCGTGCCTTTTTTCTGGCTGGTGCAGATGGCCATAATCTTGCCCATGATGCTGTTCCTTTGCTGTCATGCTGTTCAGTGCCGCGCGTGGCGGCAGACTGCAGTTTGCCCCAGATATGGGGCTGCGTCCAGTGCGCGGGCCTGCCCGCTCGTGACCATGGTTGCGAGCGCCCTTTCAGAGGCATGGCACTCACCGCAAACAGGTTTTGCCCCGGATGCCTGGCCTGCGTCGGTAATTTGCGCGGCATAATAATACTTTTTAAGTATGTTATACCCAAAAAACGCCGCTTCCAAGACTTCCGTCAGTAGCTATACTTCCAGGTCAGGCCGCCCTTGGTGCTCTGCTGCTCGGTGCGCACCTCAAGGTTGGCCCTGGGAGTCAGCTCAAGCTGAATGACAAAAGCGGTGCTGCCCTGCCTGGTCCCCTGCTGCACGCCCACATAAATATCTTCCGTCAGGTACTTGCCCATCTCAACTGCGCTGCCTGCGGCCATGTTTTCGCCGCCCTGCCCCTGCTGCCCCGCGCCCGATGCGGTGGAATTGAGACGCAGCACGTCAACCCCAAGGGCCTGACGCGCCGAGTCGAACACGCCCCCGCCGCCGTTGCCTGTGCCAAACCCGGCCAGTTGCGCCACAGCGGCCGCCAGACGCAGGTTTTCCAACCGACCCAGTTCGCTGGCGCTTTTGCCAAAAAGGATCTGGGCCAGAATTTCGTCACGCGGCATTTCCGGGTCGCTGCTCAGGATAAGCTGCATCTTGCGCACGGTTCCCACAATGCTGATGTTGGCCGCGAGCGCCGGAGTCTGGCTTGTGAGCATGATGTCCAGCAGTGGGTTGGAGACGGCCCCGCCGCCAAAAGTCACTGCGCCACGCGCCAGCTTGAAATTTTTGCCCAGGATGTCAAGGCTGCCCTTTACCGCGCTGAGCTGGCCCGAAATGAGCGGCTCGACGGGCGTGCCGCCCACGTGCATATCGGCGCGCCATTCGCTTTTCAGCCCAAAACCCTCGACCACAAAGCGGCCGGGCATGACCACGCGCACGTCAAGCAGACCGGTCTTGCCGCCCGTTGCCGAAGCCTCCTGCGCGGGCTGATCCGCCTGAGCCATGACCGCAGCAGGCTTTTTTGCCCCGCCTGGAGCTGTGGACGCGGGGGCGGGCGGGACGGCAGCTGCCCCCCTGGCCCAGGCGGGCGGAGCCTCGCTGATGGGCAGGGTTGTGATGCTGCTGGCGACATCAAGATTATTAAGCAGAACCAGCCCCTGATTGACGGTGAGGGTTCCGCGCACCTCCGGCGCGGCCGCGCTGCCGCCCACAGAGGCATGGGCGGACAGCTCCACGCGCACGTCACGGCGGCGCAGGGGCCGCAGATGATTTACGTCGGCCACAAAATCGAGGTGACTGCCGTCAATGCGCGCCTGCCCTGTTAGCCGCGCCGTTCCGCCCTGCCCGTCGGCGGCGGCAAGGTTGAGGCGGGCAAGACCAGGAGCGCCGTTGCGGCCTCCATCAAGGTCAAGGCGCAGATTGATGCCTGTGAGCAGTACGCCCAGAAGCAGGTTTTCGTAGCGGCCCTCGTCCAGGCGCGCAAACCCCTTGGGCGCTGGCGATTCAAGGGTTCCGCCCACATCGAAGGACAGCGCCAGACGCCCGGCCAGACGCTGGTCGGCCACAGGCAGCAGGCTCCACAAGGGGGCAATCGCTCCGTTCCAGCGCACAACCGCCCGCAGCGCCCCCTGCATATGGGGACGCGGCAAACCGCTGGCGTCAAAAAGCAAAGGCACGCGAGCCTCAACCCGGCACTCCGTACCGCCCAGCGCCGCCACCGTGGCCGGATCGGGCACAAGACGCAGGGCCAGCGCACCGCCGCCCGCGGCGTCGTGCTCAAGCTTGCCGGTCACTGTCACGTTCATGGGTTTGAGGGCTGTGCCCGGCAGGGCCAGGTTGCGCACCTCGATCCGCAGGTCGCCCTGGGGCTGGGTGGGACTGCCCGTAAGCCGTGCCGAGGCCTCCACCGCGCCAGCTGGCAGTGCGGGAACCAGCACCCGCCACGGCGCGAGCGAAAGTTGCTCCAGCGCAAGACGCGCGTCCAGCTTGTCCGGGGTGATGACGGCCTGCGCCCGCAACCTGCCGGAGGGCTTTACAACGACATCCAGGCCGCTGAGGCCCAGCTCGCCTGCTCCATAGCGCACAGTGGCCGCTGTTGCGGCGCGCAGCCCCAGTTTTTGCGCAGGCAGGTCAAGCTCAAGCCGCCGCAGCTCAAGCGTGCCCGGTTGCCAGCGCATCGTGCAACGGGCCGCCGCAAACCCGCTGGTCTCAAAGTTTGCCTCCAGCGGCCCCCATATGGAACCCTGCGCGCGCACCTTGGCTCCCAGTTTTTTGTCGCCGCTGCGCAACCCGGCAATATCCAGACGCCCAGCCAGCCCCCCCGCTCCAAATACGTCGGTCAAAACCGCCTCGCCCTCCAGCCCGCGAATCTCCACCGCAGGGGAACCGTCCTCCCTGTACAGCATGCGTGGAATGCGCCAGCGCAAGGCCGCGTGCTGCGTATAGGCCGGCGGCGAGGACGGGGAGGATGCCGTTTGCGGAGCAGGGCCCTGCTGCGCGGGCTGCGACCGCAGTTCAAGGGAAAGGGCCGCATCGCCGTCCAGGCGCGCGCCGGGCAGCATGGCGGCAAGGGCCTTCCAGTCCGCCACGTGCACATCCACCTTGCCATCCACGCGCGGCGTCGCCGTCAGGGCAAGAGGCAGGGGCAGGGTTGCCGTTAGCTGCCCGCCAGCAGCAATCCCCAGCACAGCGCACTGCAGATCGCGCAGGCCCGCCTGCACCGCGCTACGGCCATTGTCCTGAACCTGCCGGGCAAAAAGCGTAGCGCCAAGGCTCTGCGAAAATTTGTCCACTGTGGCTACGGCCTGCACGCTGACGGCAAGCTCCGCAGGCGTGTTTAACGACTGCAGCGGTTGCGCAGCCCCGCCAAAGAGCACCTGCCGCCAGTTGAACGGCGCGCTTTGCAGCCTGAGCGAGGCATCGGCAAGACTGTGCCCGCCCACGCTCCAGGCCGGGCAATCAAAGGATATCTGCGCGTCCGGCGCTTGCAGCGGGCCTTTGAGCGTCACACGCAACTGCGCTTTTGCTGGCAGCTGCACATCTTCAGGCATGCGGCCCGCACCTGCGGGAGCCGCCGAGCCTTCGGGCGCTGCTGCGCTATGGTCTGCGGCTCCCTGCCCAAGGCTGGCCAGAATATCCACATCCAGCGGCCCGGCAAACCATGAATCGGCAGCGCCGCCCGTCCAGCCCGCGTGCCCGGCAAGGCGCAGCAAACCCGCCTGCAAAGAAATGCTTTCCACCGCCGCACGGGCGCTGAGCGCCTGCCCCTTGGCGGGTGGAGCTGTTACTCGGGCTGTCAGGCGAATCTCGGCCTGCGCTCCCTGCCCCAGCAAGGTCGCCAGCAATGGGGCCTCCACGGTTTTGGAATCGCCCGCTGGCAGGGCTGCGGCGACTTCGGAACCATCGGGCGCGGGTGCGGAAGGAGCCGTGCGCAGTTCACAGGCGAGCTCCGCCGCCATGTCCAGAGCCAGCTCGCCTCCCTGACGCGACGGAACCGCAGAGACCCGCACACTGGCCTCAACAGCCGAGTTTGCCTGCCCGGCCAGCAGCAAGGGCGTAGTGTCCGTTCCTTTTAAGGCGATATTCAGATCGGCCTCGGCCCCGGCAGTTCCGGCGGCAGCCTTCAGGCCAGCGTCAAGGCGGGCAACAGCAGGGCTAAGCACGACATCAACGGCGGGTTCAGCCTTTTTGCTCTGGCCTGCGGCATCGCCATCTGCCCGCGTCTGGTCTTGCTGCTCTGGATGCTCTGGCTGGTCTGGCTGGTTTTTTTGACCTAGCAGGGCCTGCGGCAACTGGGCATTGGTCAGAGCAAATTCTTCCAGCCGCAATTGCGGCAGCCAATCCGGCAGCGAAGCAAGGCCGCGCAGGGCCGCGCCCAGCTGGGCGCGCAATGAGGCTTCGGTCAGAGGCGGCGCGGCCTCGGGGGGCGGCGCATCCGGCAACAGGGGCAAACGCAGCAGCTGTGCGTTGTCAATGCGCACAAAGGACAGCCGCAACGTAGAGGGCAAGGCCTGCCAGTCCCAATGAGCGCTGCAGGCGGGCAGACGCAGCCACAGGCCTTGGGCGTCGTACAGCTCCACGCCCAGCGCAAAGCCAAAGGGCAGCGGGCCAGAAAGATGCGTGATGCGCGCCTGTATGCCTTGCGGGGGAGCCCCCGCCCCGGGCGCGGCCTGCATGACCGCGTTGATTTTATCCACCAGCCACGCCTGCACGGCCTCGCTGCGCAGCGCCGCCAGCGCACCGGCAAGCGCCAGCGCGCACAGCAGCACGCACAGCCCCAGCACCCGGCCCGCAAGACGCAGCCAGCCTTTGCCGCGTTTTTTAGCCCGGCCTGGCGGGGCGGGCTGACCGGCTCGCGGGGGGGCAGCGCCGTCAGCGCCTGCGGTTGCCCGCGCGGAAGATGGCGGCACTGCCGCCTTGCGTTCCTGATCCATCAAAAAGACTGCCCTATGCTGACGTAAATCTGCACTGGGGGGTCGCCGTCAATGGGCTGCAGGGGAAAGCCCACGTCAAGCCGCAGCGGCCCGATGGGCGTAAAGTAGCGAAAGCCCAGGCCCGTGCCCCAGCTCATATCGCCTATGACGCGCGGCAGCTCGTCCCTGTAGACCATGCCGCCGTCCAGAAAGGGCACAATGCCGAAGTCGTCGGTAATCTTGTAGCGGGCCTCGAGGTTGACCACCTGATAGGAGCGCCCGCCCAGCGGTTCGTCCTTGTGGTCGCGTGGGCCAAGCGACTGATAGGCATAGCCCCGCACCGACCCGGCCCCGCCGGTATAGTAGCGCAAGCTGGCCGGGATGGTGCGCAGCCCCGCGCCCGCCAGCCCCCCGGCCTCTACCCTGCCCGCCAGCACAAGCTTGTCGTCGGGCAGGCCGTCCTTGCGAAAGGGCGCGTAATAGCCGCTGGCCGAAACCACGCCGGTCATGACGTTGAAGGCCTCGCCGTAAAATCCGGTATAGGGTTTGAGTTTTACCGCCAGCTCCGAACCGTCGGAGGGATTGAGCACGTTGTTGCGCGTGTCGCGCCGCAGGCCCACTCTGGGGCCAAAAAAACCATAACCCTTGGAATCCTGCTCGTTGTCCTTGATGGAGCCGCTTTCTCCCCCAAGCCCGGCGCTGCCCCACCACTGGCGCGAGAGCCGCCGCTCCACGTCGCCGCTGCCGCTTCCCGCCATTTTTTCGTAGGCGCTGGTATGTTCGTGCAGGGTCGAGCCGCTCACCACCAGCTTTTGTTCACGGGCCAGAAAGGCCGGTTTTTCAAAGGCCGCCTTGAGGCCCTGAGTTTCCGTGGCCACAGGCGTGGTGAGCGTGAGTTTTTCGCCGTTGCCAAACAGATTGCGGTGTTCCCACATGCCTTCCACGCCAAGGCCAGTGTCGGTGTCGTAACGGGCGCTGGCCCCCACGGAGCGAAAAGGAGCTTCGGCCACAGTCACTTCCAGCGGCAGCACCGCCGCGCCCTCCCGGCCCGTGCCAGCGGCCAGCTGGTCTTCAAGGGGTTTGACCGCCACCGTGCGGAACAGGCCAAGGGCGCGCAGCTTGTTGGCGTAGTCCTCCACCAGGTCGGCGTTCCAGGGTTCCTCGGCCATATTCCAGGGGGCCAGGCGCTGCACATATTCGGCGCTTACCGCACTGGCCCCGCGTACTTCGATGCGCCCCATGAGCGCCGGCGGGCCGGGGCGTACCAGAATATCGGCATTAAGCCTGCCGCCCTCGCGGTCAAGCGTGTAGTTTGTATCGGCCACTGCGGCCAGAGGGTACCCCTGCCGCCGCAAGGCCTCGGGCAGGGCGTTTACCGCCGCCAGCAGATCATCGGCCACTGCGGGCTTGCCGATGGCTGCGCCCGGCAGCACAGATGGAAACGACGGCGGCGGCACGGGTTCTGTCTCCAGCCCCCAAAAACCTACCTCGCGCTGACGGTTGCGAAAAAATTGCGGGACAACGGGTGCGGGATCGTAGTACACGTCAGCGCGGCCCAGATTATAGCGCCTGCCTGGCGAGAGCGTAAGCACGACAGCCACGGGCTCGGCATCCCTGTCCATTTCAAACGAAGCCGTGCCGTCGTAATACCCCTGCGAATGCAGCAGGCTTACGGCGCTGGCCGTATCGGCGCGGACACGCCTTTCGAGCGCCAGCAGGCTGTCGGGCGGTTCCCTGGTCAGCTGCACCAGCTGGCTTGCGGCCTTCATCTGCCCGGCCAGCGCCTCCGGGCCGTCATGCACCCGTATGCGCACCTTGTAGGGCACCGGTTTGCCCTGCCACTCGCCCTCAAGGCCGGCTGAGCCCTGCGAGGGTTCTTCCACCTGGGGGCGGGCCAGCAGGCCGCAGCCGCCAGCGCACGCAAGCAGGGCCAGAGCCGCAAGCAGCTGCAGCACCGCAAGGCAAAATGGCCTTAACGCCCTGGTTGCGCGGTGGATAGACATCATGGTTAAGCATACGTTGGCTGGCTGCATGAATCAAGAACCATTCGCAACTGCCGCTTGCAAAAAAATGCCGCTCCGCTAGGATTGAGACAACAGACGTAATAGCCTGCGCAACGAATAACCACAGGGAAATAATATGAATTACGATCTCTGCCTGCACATGGACAGCAAGGACCCCGCCATTATGCGCCTTGTTCTTCGTAATGCGGCCAACTATATCAAGGCATTGTCCGAAGAACGCTTTCAGCTGGTGGTGGTGGCCAATGGCCCGGCCGTGACCCAGTTTGTCAAAAGCAACGAGGAATCCCGCGCCATAGCCGCCCCGCTGCAGGATCAGGGGCTGCGCATACTGCTTTGCGCCAACGCGCTTGCCGACAACCACATCGACCACGCCGATCTTTGGCCCGGATGCGATGTGGTGCCAGCCGGTCTGGTGGAAATTGTCCGTCTGCAACGCGAGGGCTTTGCCTACATCAAACCGTAGGCGGGCCGGACACACGCGCAAGGGGTACTCACCCCAACGCAGCACATACATCTTGCTTCCGGCAGTGCCGGGGGAGGCTGGGCATGGAATGTTTTGGCGAGATTCTGGACATGGTGCGCCGCAAGGGCCCTGTGGTGCACAGCATTACAAACTATGTAACGGTTAATGACTGCGCCAACATTATTCTGGCAGCGGGCGGCTCGCCCATCATGGCGGACGACGCGGCGGAAGTTGAGCAGATCGTGGCTCTGAGCTCGGCCCTGGTCATCAACATCGGCACGCTCAACGAGCGCACCGTCGCCTCCATGCTGGCGGCCGGCAAGCGGGCCAATGCCCTGAACATCCCCGTCGTGCTTGATCCCGTGGGCGCTGGAGCCTCCGACTTGCGCAACGACACCCTGCGCAGGCTGCTGCAGGATGTGCGCTTTGCCGTCATCAAGGGCAACAGCTCGGAGATCCGCTTTCTGGCTGGAGAAAAGGCCACTGCTCGCGGCGTGGATTCGGATGAAGGCGTTATGGTGTCCGAGGGCAACATTTCTGAAGCGGCACGCATGGCTTCGTCCCTGAGCGCGGCAACGGGAGCTGTTGTCGTTGTGAGCGGGCGCATCGACATAGTGGCGCACACCAAGGGAGCGTGGGCCGTCAGCAACGGCGACCCCCTTATGACGCGCGTTACAGGCACTGGCTGTATGACTGCCGCCATTGTGGGCTGTTGCGTGGGCGCGGCCCCAACAGAGCTGCCCCAGGCCAGCCTGTGCGCGGTATGCGCCATGGGCGTCGCGGGCGAAGTGGCTGCCGAAAACATGGGCGCTGTGGGCGGCGGCACAGGAACATACCGCGCCCTGCTGCTGGATGCCATGAGCTCCATGGACGGCCCAACCATCACCTGCAGGGCCAACCTGCGGCACGTGGTCTAGCTGTCCGCCTTTGCTACGTACAAAACAGGCCCGTTTTTGCCTGGCACACAGTCCCTTGGACGCGCCGGAGCAAAAACGGGCCTTGTCGCAGCCCTGATCAAAAAACGTACTCTATTTAAATGGGCAGACGCATCACGCACAGCACATCGTTGCAGTAACGGCCATCGCGCTTGTACTCGCGATAGCCCCTCGAGCGGGCGCAGCCCACGGCGTACAGCACGCCGTCGACCGATTCGAGCTGCGAGTGGCATTCGCCTTGCCCCAGAGCCAGCCACTGGGGCTGCAGCGGGCACGTTTCGCCTGGGCGCAGGTGGGCCTCGCTAGCGGCCACCAGGGTTCCCCCCACTTCGGCAAAAAAGCCCGCCGCCCCGGCAACCACATTGCCATTGCTGTCCTTGGGCAGGGTGTCGCCCAACATGTCGGCAAACTGCGGCAACGAATCAAAAACAATGCCTATGCCGCCCACGGCCTGCCCGCCTTCTGGCGCAAACACGGGCGCACTGTACACATAGGTTGCCTGCGCCCCGCCCCTGGGGCGGTACAGATCGGTAGCGCGAAAGGGCGACACGGCAAAGTCGTCCGGATCCTTGAGCGCCAGCGTGCGCCGCACGTATTCCTCATTTACCTGCTGGCCGTAGAGGCCCCGTTCCGCAGCCTGCGAGCAGGCCACTACCACGCCGTGGGCGTCGTAGAGAAAAAGATTGGAATACACCGTGTAGTAGCTGTTGATGTATTCCAGTATGTTCTCAAGCCGGGCCAGACCGGTTTTGTCAACCTGAGTCTGGGACAAGATGCGCCGGAAGTCGGGCGTGAGCGCCCACCAGCGGCAGTCGTTGGCCCGCTCGTACAGATTGCGGTCCATTATTTCCACCGTAATGGAGGCCAGAAAAGAGGCGTCGTTGAGACGTGAAGCCGTGACGGTTTTTAGCAGACCATCGGTAAAGTAGTGGAACTCGCGCTCCATCTCGATGCCCATTTTTCGTACCGCATCCAGAATGGGCGGCAGGGCCTGGGCAGCCTGGCGCTCGTCGTCGCGCGCATTGCCGCTTTGGCGGGCGGCCATGATCTGCCCGTTAAGCGCGGCCAGCGTCAGGTCGCCCATGACATCGCTGGCCTGCTCCTCAATATTGGTCAGATGGGCCGAAAACCCGGCCTCGCGCCGCACCAGGGCAACGTCCAGCCCTTCAGTGATCCTGCTGGCAAAAGCCCTTTGCGCGGGGCGCAGCACATGACTTTGCCAGGCCTGCCCCTCGTATCCTTGATAACCGCCGGACGGGCGCGATACCGCCAGCGTGGTGTTGCGGCCTGTTGAGCTGAGGGCAAAGCTGTCCGCAGGGGTGGGGGCATACGAGCGCCCCGCCGGGGCCTGCCGGGCATCGCTGCTGGCAAAGGCCTCGCCCCTGTCGTCCAACAGCAGAATGACCATATCCCGCGCAAAACGGGCCATGCCCGCAAACAGGTCGGCCACCTCGCCGTCCATATCAAAAACAAGGCACAGCACGCCCAGAGGTTCGGCCGCGCCCTCCGCACGGATAACGTGCGAATACACCAGCGCCGCCCGGCCATCTGGCGACAGGTCGGTGGGACGGAAGGTTTCCACAAAGCCCTGTGCGGACAGCGTTTGCCTGACAAGCGGATCGACAGACGCGCGCACTGGCCTGCTGGCGTCAAGCTGCACGCGTACCGTGCCCTGCGTGTCGAGCACCAGGATGTCCCGGTAAACGCTGTACTTGGCGCGATAGGCGGCCAGCCGGTTTCGCAGCCCGGCCACATCGCAGAACCTGCCCTGCAGAAAGCCCGCAATTTCGCCGTCTGTGGCCAAAAAGCTTACGTCAGCCGTGCGCTCGTATAGATTGCGCTTGATGATGTCCATGACCACCTGAGCCACGGGCGACATTTCGCGCACGGCTTTTTCAAGCAGCTTTTCCGCCAGCATGGTTGTCATGTCCTGACGCAGCAGGCCAAAGGTGTCGCGGGTTTTAAAAATGAAATCAAACAGGGTGGCGGCAATGGCATTGCAATTGATTTTTCCCGTCAGGGCTATCCATGTCCACTGCCGCTCCAGCTGCGCAAAAACCGTGTGGCAGCGCCTGATGTCGGGCATAAAAGGAATCAGCTGCCCGATGGCTTCTCTTCCGGACGCATCGTGGTCGCGCACAATCACCTCTCTCAAGCATATCTTGGCGCCGCAACGCTGCTCAGAAAAGAGCTGTTGATAATCAATTACAGATCACACTGGTGTACCAACTACCAAGTCTGGGGGGATGAAGAGCCTGTAAAAAAAATAATAAAAAGTCAATAATACTTTATTTTTTATTATATGTGTTTTTAAGAGCTATACCGGAGATGTCTTATTAAAAACAATACGCAAATAAGTGCAACTTTTTTTCAGCGAACCGATACATGATAGCAAATTTATATTTTGCAAGCATGCAAATTTGAATACTCAAACAATATAATATTGCATAGTTACAAAAATAGTAGAGAACACCTATTATATATGAGCCGGGCGCATGCAGCGCAGGTTGCAACCTGTCAGTCAACACAGATAAAATAAAAAAATACGGTTTGTTGGCTGCACGCGCGGCCCACTGTGCGGCCTACAACAACAAAGCCGCCGGGCAATGTCCGGCGGCTTTGTCAAACCAATATGGGGTGCAGACGCGCAGTGCGTATGGTCTGCCGTGCAATCTAGCTGGTCTTGCGCTTGCCCGCGATCTGGTAGCGCTTCATGGCCGAGAGCTCGGCCTTGCGCAAGCGGATGGAAAGCGGGGTCACTTCCACCAGTTCGTCCTCGCGCACAAAGTGCAGGGCGTGCTCAAGGGTCATCTTTTTAACCGGAGTAAGGGTGACGTTTTCATCCTTGCCCGAAGCGCGCAGGTTGGTGAGCTTCTTTTCCTTGGTGGCGTTAACATCGATGTCGTTGTCGCGGTTGTGCTCGCCCACGATCATGCCTTCGTACACCGGGTCGCCGGGCTCCACAAAGAGCACGCCGCGCGGCTCAAGGTTGAACAGGGCATATGCCACGCCAGCGCCAGCGCGGTCGGCCACGATGGAGCCCGTATAGCGGGTGGGGAAGTCGCCGCGCCATTCCTCGTAGCCTTCGACGTAGGAGTTCATGATGCCGGTACCCTTGGTATCGGTGAGAAACTCGTCGCGGTAGCCGATAAGGCCACGCGAAGGCACGCTGAATTCAAGGCGCACGCGGCCCGTGCCGTTATTGACGCAGTTGAGCATGCGGCCCTTGCGCTGAGCCAGCTTGTCGGTCACTACGCCCATGAACACTTCGTCGCAGTCCACGTACAGGCGCTCGATGGGTTCGATGACCTTGCCGTTTTCATCCTTCCGGAGGATGACTTCGGGGCGGCCCACAGAAAGCTCAAAGCCTTCACGGCGCATAGTTTCAATAAGAATGGCCATCTGAAATTCACCACGGCCCTTGACGAGAAACGCGTCGCGGTCGGTGGTGTTTTCTACGCGCACGGCCACGTTGCGCAGGGTTTCCTTGACCAGGCGATCATAGATGGCTCGGCTCTGCACAATCTTGCCCTCGCGCCCAGCAAGGGGCGAGGTGTTGATGCCAAAGCGCATGGACACGGTGGGTTCGTCCACGCGGATGCGCGGCATGGCACGCGGGTTGTCGCGGGTGCAGATGGTGTCGCCGATGGTGACGTCTTCAATACCAGCCAGAACCACGATGTCGCCGGGCACGGCCTTTTCCACTTCCACCACCTGCAATCCATCATACACCTGAAGCTTGGTGGCGCGCAGGGGCTTGGGCTGACCGTCCTCGCCGATGCAGGCCAGGGACTCCTTGGAGTAAACGGTGCCGTGCATGATGCGGCCCACGGCCAGGCGGCCCAGATAATCGGAGTAGTCAAGGTCTGCCACCAGCATCTGGAAGGGTTCGTCAGGGTCGTAGCTGGGGCCGGGAATATACTTAACAATGGCGTCAAAAAGGGGCGAAAGGTCCTTCTGTTCGTCATCCAGGTTGTTCATGGCCACACCGGCGCGGCCAATGGCGTAGAGCACGGGGAACTCAAGCTGGTGCTCGTTGGCGTCGAGGTCGATGAACAGGTCGTAAATTTCGTTGAGCACTTCCTGGGGGCGTGCGTCCTTGCGGTCAATCTTGTTGATGACCACAACCACGGGCAGACCTGCCTCAAGGGTTTTGCGCAGAACAAAACGCGTCTGCGGCAAGGGGCCTTCGGAGGCGTCCACCAGCAGAATGGCGCCGGTGGCCATGGAGAGCGAGCGCTCCACTTCACCGCCAAAGTCGGCGTGGCCGGGGGTGTCGATGATGTTGATCTTCACTCCGTTCCAGTTGACGGCGCAGTTTTTGGCCGCAATGGTGATGCCGCGCTCGCGTTCCAGATCCATCTTGTCCATGACGCGGTCGTCAACCTGCTGGTCGGCGCGAAACACGCCGCCCTGCTTGAACAAGCCGTCAACAAGGGTGGTCTTGCCGTGGTCGACGTGGGCGATGATGGCTACGTTGCGGAGGGATTCATTGTGTTGCATGGCTTTTTGCCCTTAAAAAACACTGGGTAGTGCGGTTTTGTTCCCCGCCAGGGGAGATTCCGACTGGCAGCAAAGCTGCGGCAGATCAGCGTCGGGATGAGGCCGACGCAGGCAGGGGGACAAACCGGCAGTCGGTATTGCTTTTTTTTAATGATGTCCGGGCCGCGCTTTTACGCATTTTTCAGAGTTTTGTCACCATGGCCCTGATGAGCCGCCCCAGATTTTTGCCCGTTACTGCGGCCATTGCCAAAATTTCTTCCAAGGGAGCCGGGGTCATGCAGTCAGGCAAATTTTTATTGGTCAAACACGAAAGGCCCAGCACCCGCATGCCCATATGACGCGCGGCGATGATTTCGAGCACGGTGCTCATACCCACGGCATCGGCCCCCCACTGCCGGTACATGCGGGTCTCCGCCGGGGTTTCCATCTCCGGCCCGTGCACGCCTATGTACACGCCGCGCTCAAGGCGCAGGCCCATTTTGGCTGCGGTCTCAAACGCCAGAGCCCGCAGGTCCGCGTCCAGCGGAGCGCACATGTCGGGGAAGCGCGGCCCCCAGTCATCAACATTCACGCCTGTCAGCGGCGAATGCCCGGTATGGTTGATAATGTCGCTCATGCACATGATGCCGCCCGCGTCAAACTGGGGGTTGAGCCCGCCTGCGGCGTTGGTGATGACGAGGGTTTTAACGCCCAGAAGCGCCATGACCCGCACGCCCATGCACACCTCGGCGGGCGTGCGCCCTTCGTACAGGTGGCACCGGCCCTGCTGGATAAGCGCGTAGCGGCCCAAGCAGTCATCCTCGCCGCAGGCTCCGGGAAACCGCCCCCACACAAAGGCTCCGGCGTGCCCCTCGACGCTTGAAGCGGGAAAACCCGGCAGGTCGGCATACGGCACGACCAGGCGATCCTGCAGCCGCTCGGCAAGGCATGAAAGCCCCGTGCCCAGCACGATGCCAATGGGGACGTCGGCTTCAGGAGAGGCGTTGCTGTCGAGCCTGCGTGCTCCCAAAGGCAATGAAGATGCGCCAGGGGAAGCCTGAATGGCCTCGCGCAGGGCTGCGGCGGCACGCTGGACATCCTGAAAATTTTGCATAAAATCGTCTCCTGAAATAAGCTCAGTGGTCTGCAGACAGGCCGCAATCCGCGCCGCGCGTTCCTTTGCCGCTGCGCGGCTTTTTGTGCGGGGCCGCCTCTGCGCGAGTGGATTTTCGCGCCAAAAGCGGGTATGAGGTGCGGATGCAATGTCTGTATAGCCCGCCAATCGTCCCCCCACAAGGGGGTAACGGGCTGCGACCCATAACCGTAACATCCCGCGATGCAAATCCAAACTTCGGATACGCCGCCCGCCCCCACAGGCACCCGGGGCCGGGCCGGGCATAAACCAACACAAAAAAGAGCAAGTTAATAGGGAGACAGGCTTGGACAAAGCTCAGGAAAGCATTCCCCTGCAAAAGCACAAAATTCTGGTGGCCAACCGTGGCGAAATCGCCATGCGCATCATGCGCGCCTGCCGCAAGCTGGGAGTGGCCTTTGCCGCCATTTTTACAGCTGAAGACGCGGCATCGGGCCATGTGCGTCTGGCGCGCGAACAAGGCGGAGAAAAAAGCCTTTTTCGCGTTTCGTCGTACCACGACGCCAACGAACTCATGGCTGTGGCCGATGAGGCGGGTTGCACCGCCGTGCATCCCGGCTACGGCTTTTTTGCCGAGGATTTTCGTTTTGCACGCCGCGTGACCAAGCGCGACCGGAAACTCATCTTTATCGGCCCCTCGTGGAAAATCATCCGCGAGCTGGGCGACAAAATCAACACCAAGCGTCTGGCCCGCAGCCTGGGCGTGCCCACAGTGCCCGGCTCTGACCGCCCCATCTATGATGAGATGGAAGCCGAGCGCATCGCCAAGAGCGTGTTTGAATTTCAGGACCAGCAGGGCATCAAGCGCCCCTTGGTGCTGGTCAAGGCATCGGCGGGCGGCGGCGGCATGGGCATTGAGGAAGTGTACGACCCGGACCAGTTCCGCTCGGTCTACCGCCGCATACGCAGCTACGCCCTGCGCCAGTTCAAGGACGAAGGCGTGCTCATCGAGCAGCGCATCATCGACTTTAACCACCTTGAAGTACAGGTGGTTTCCGACCGTTCGGGGCAGAACCCCGTGCACTTTGGCACGCGCAACTGCTCCATACAGTCCACCGGCCGCCAGAAACGCATCGAGATCGCGCCCGGCTTTGCGCCCGACGAACTCAAGTACACCTTTGACGCGGGCAAGGTGCTGCGCGACATTGTGGACTACTCCCTGACCATGGCCCGCAAGGTGGGCTATGACAACGTGGGCACATGGGAGTGGATCGTCACCCGCAAGGGCGAACCCTTCCTTATGGAAGTGAACACGCGCATCCAGGTCGAGAACGGCGTTTCGGCGCGCATCTCGCGGGTGGGCGGCCAGGGAGACGTGGACCTGATCGCCGAGCAGATACGCATCGGCCTTGGCGAGCCGCTGGGCTACGGGCAGGCGGACATCACCTTTGAGGGGCTGGGCATAGAATACCGCCTCATCGCCGAAGATCCCGACAACAACTTCACCCCCTGGGTGGGGCGCATCGAGCGTTTTGGCTGGAAAGAACAGCCCTGGCTGACCATGCTCACCCATGTTCCCACCACCGAGCCGTATGAAATCCCTACGGAATTTGACCCCAACCTGGCGCTTGCCATCATCTGGGGCAAAGACCTTGAGGAAGCCAAGGCGCGCGGCCTTGAATTTTTGCGTGATCTGCGGCTCGAAGGGCACAACGCCTCCGGCGAGGAACTGAAGTCCAACGTCAACTTCCTTGCGGCCAACACAGAACGCATCCTGCGTTTCTGACAGGGAACCAGCCCATGAACAAGGCATCGTCCACCCACCTGCCGCCGCAGGCGAGCGCACCCGTCGCAGACCGACGCGTTGCGGCGAGGGCGGCGCGTCCGCGCCCGCGCAGGGGACGGTTGCCGGCAGACAACCCATTGGCCGCCCTGAACTTCGGGGATTTCGCCTACCTAAAAAAACCAGTCTAGCTGGCCCCAATATACTATGGACAACAACATCGAAAAACGGATCCAGAGCCTGCGCGACAGGCTGACCTATCTGGTGGACATATTCGCCGGCAAGCACAAGGACAACGCCGACCTGCTTGAAGAAAAGCTTGCCGCCTTCACCGCCCGCGTACGTTCGGGCACGGTGGAGGACCCCTATGCCGAGCTGGCCACGGTTGAAGACCTCTTCAACTACGTGGAACGGCGGCTTGAGGGCAGCATCACGCCCATGGACAAGGTGCGCATTGTGCGCCACTCGCAGCGCATCTGCCTGCGTGATATTCTCGAAAACGTCTACGACAACTTTACCGAGGTGGGCGGACAGGACGAGCACAGCCTCGACCCCAGCATGCTTATTGCCCGCGCGGTCATCACCCGCCGCCGGGGCAAAAAAACCTACACGCAGTCGGTGATGGTCATCGGGCAGGAAAAGGGCCACGGGGCGGAATTCCGCAACGGCGGCTCGGTCAAACCCTGGGGCAACGCCAAGGCGCAGCAGTACATGCGTGTGGCCGAGACCGAAGGCATACCAGTACACACCTATATTTTTACGCCCGGCTCATTTCCCATTGAGGACTACCCCGGCGCGGCCCAGCAGATCGCCCGCAACATCTATTGCATGGCAGGCCTGCGCGTGCCCGTTATCGCCGTTATTTCCGAGGGCGGATCTGGCGGCGCCGAGGCCATTGGTCTGGCCGACAAGCGCCTGATGCTGTCGCACGGCTACTACTCGGTTATTTCGCCCGAGGGCGCCGCAGCTATCGAGGGCCGCATCAAGGCAGGTCAGCGCGCCACGCCCGAGCTTATCGAGAGCTGCGCCACCAACCTCAAGATGACGGCGCAGGACAACCTCAAGTTTGGCTATATCGACCGCGTGGTGCAGGAGCCGCCGCTGGGCGCGCGCCCCTGGCACTTCGACTTTTTCCGCAACCTGCGGCAGGAAGTGCTGCGCGCCACCGACGAGGTGGTCATCTCCACCCGCACCATGCCCGGCCTCAAGGGGCTGGCTCTGGCCCGCGTGCGCAAGCCCGACGCCAACCTTGATGAAATGTACACCCGTTGGGGCCTCAGCTCCGCCGCCAAGGACAGGCTGCGCGAACGCCGCCAGCAAAAGTTTTTGCGGCTCTCGCGTCAGGCGGCCCGGGACAAGCGGCCTCTGTTTACCAAAATGGCCGTGGCCACATGGGACTGGATCAGCAAGCCGTGGGTCAGCTTCAAGTACGATTTTTACCGCAAGCACCAAAGGCGCATCCGCACCTTTATGGAAGAAATCGACAACGAGTGGGAAGTTTTCAAGGGGCGTCTGCTGGCCCCCTGGCACAAGCTCACCCGCAAACTGCCCAGCGCCAAGGTGGAAAGCAGCAAGGTCAAAGAACTCACCGCTCTTTCCACATGGTCGGACGATGGCCGCCGCAGCCGGTGGAACTACATTTCGCCGCGCTACAAGGTTGACCGGGCCATTACCTGCCCCAACAGCGCCGCTTACGGCTGCCTTGATTTGTGGGGGCCCGACCTGTTTGCCGAATTTGCGGGCGTATGCAGCCACTGCGGCTACCATTTTCCCATGGAGCCGGAATGGTATGTAAAAAACGTCTTTGACCTCGGCTCCGTCTTTGAATTCAACAGCGAGATCGAAGCGGGCAACCCCCTTGATTTCCCCAACTTCAGCGACCGGATCCTCGATGCGCAAAAGAAGACCGGGGCCAAGAGCGGCTGCATGACCTTTGAAGCCCGCATCGACAATACCAAGATGGTTGTCGCCATGCTGATGGGCACCTTCCGCGGCGGCTCCGTGGGCGCGGCCGAGGGCTACAAGTTTGTGGAGGCGGCCCAGCGGGCGGCCAAGAAGCGCTATCCCTTCCTGGCATACGTGCACGGCACGGCGGGCATCCGCATTCAGGAGGGCACGCACGGCGTTATCCAGATGCCCCGCTGCACGGTGGCCGTACGCCGCTATATTGAATCTGGCGGCCTGTACATGGTGCTGTACGACACCAACTCCTTTGCCGGTCCCGTGGCCAGCTTTCTGGGCTGCTCGCCCTACCAGTTTGCCGTGCGCTCGTCCAACATCGGTTTTGCCGGACCTGGCGTCATCAAGGAAACCACTGGCATGGACATCCCGCCCAAGTACCACCGCTCGTACCGCGCCCTTTCGCGCGGGCATATTCAGGGCATCTGGGACAGGCGCGAAGTACGTGCAAACCTCAAGCAGGCCCTGCTGACCATTGGCGGCAGAAACCTGTATTACAGGTAACGGCAGGCTGTGCGCGAGCTGCGCGCGGGCTGCGAAACAACATGCCGAGTGACGCGGCGGCCGGAAACACTCCGCTCGCCATCCGCGCCGGAGGCTCAGGGGCAGCCCCCCTGCCCGCCGGAGCGTCGCCAATATATAACGCTTAACGGACCCAAGCATGATAAACATATCTTCACTGCTGGACGAGATAAAGGCTTCTCCCTACCGCGAGATCGTCATCAGCACGCCCCACACGGGCAAGGTGACTTTTGCGGGCATAAAACAGGACGACAAGGTCGTTGGGCCCCAGGGCCAGTGGAAGGAAAAACCGGGCACGCTCATCGCCACGCTTGAGCGCGAGCGCAACCCCAAGGCCATCTGCGCCAACGAAAAAGGCGAGATCAGCCAGCTGCACACTGAGCTTGAGGGCGCGTTTGTCGAGGCAGGCACGCCCCTGGCCGTTGTTCGCCACATGCTGACCCGCGCCGAGGTTGAACGCATCCTGCTGCAAAAAGCCCTGCATCTTTTTGTTGCGCCTGAACGGGCCAAGTACTACTTCACACCTGAGGTGGACAAAAAGATACGCGCTGCCGATTCGCAATCTGTGGCCGTACGCGAAGGCATGGAACTGCTCATCATGTCGCGCATGAAGCGCGAGGTTCCGCTGCAGTACGCCGGCCCGGCGGGCGTCATCTACGCCGTCTACTTCAAGTATAACGAAAACATCGACGCTGGCGCTCCCCTGATCGGCGTCTGCCCGCAGGATCAGCTGCCTGCCATCCAGGAAGTGATCATGCGCGTGCAGACCGAATGGACGGAAAAAGACTAGGCGCAGCGGCAGGCATCGCCTCTGACCCGGCCTGTCAAACGGGGGTAGGGTTTGGGCGCATACGCACAAAATCGGCCCCCGCCAAAACGGAGCACCTATGGGCAAAGCACTGCAAATTCGCGTGAGCGCCGTGACTTGGAACGAAGACCTGCTGGAAAAACTCTGGCCCAAACTTACCGAGCTCGCCTTCAGTGTGCCCATCAAACACGAAAAACACGGCGTGCTTGAAATGGTGCGGGCCCTGGACGAAGGGCTGCAGTTTTTGCCCTGGTCTCAGGCCCGCCGCACGGCCATCGGGCCCGGCATCCTTGAAGCGGCCCGCATCAAGGCCGACATCGAGACAGCCCTGGCCGACTGGCAACCGCGCGAAGCCAACAAACTGAGCGATACACTTGAAGACGTGCTGGATCAGCTCGAACGGGCATTTGTAGCCTGAGCCCGAAACACGCATACGACCCTGGAGCATCACCATGCTGAACAAAGTAATGATTATAGGCCGTCTGGGCCGCGACCCCGAACTGCGATACACGCAAAGTGGCTCGCCTGTTGCCACCCTGAACGTCGCCACTGACGAATCCTACACGGACCGCGACGGCAACAAGGTTGACCGCACTGAATGGCACAGGGTTTCGGTGTTTCAGCGCCAGGCGGAGAACTGCGCCAACTTTCTCGCCAAGGGCAGCCTGGTCTATGTGGAAGGCAGCCTGCAGACCCGCAAATGGCAGGATCAGCAGGGACAGGACAGGTACACCACCGAGATCAAAGCCCAGCGCGTGCAGTTTCTTGACCGCAAGGGCGACGCCCCGCGCGATGCTGGCGGTGGCCATGGCTACGAGGACGATCCTGGCGCGCCTGCGGCTTCCGCAGCTCCGCGAGGCAACGCGCCGCGCGGCGGACAGGGTGCGCAAAGCGGACGCGGACAGAGCGGCTACGCCCCCCAGGGCAACCGCAAGCCTCAGCCCATGGACGAAGACCTCGGCCCGGCCTTTCCCTCCGAAGCGTCCAACATGGACGACGTTCCCTTTTAGCCTACTTGCGGCCTTTGCCGCGCAACCGCACAGATAAACCTCAGGGCGTGGATGCCGTATCCATGCCCTTTTTTTTTGCCAGGGCAACGGGGTTGAGAAAAATTTCCCCTGCCGCAAAATTTTTCCTGCTTTATGGCGGCACAAGCGCCGAAACCATCTGGGCAGCATTTGCCGCGCATGTGCGGCCCCTTGCCTAGTAAAAGCCTTTGCGAAAAAAAGCGCACTTTCACATGGAGTTTTGGATTCAGGCGCACTTTTATTGTCAGCCCCCCTTCTCTTTTTGCGCGATTCAGCGTATAGCTTTCTGTGAATTTTCCGCAATACTGGCCATGGCTCAGGTTTTTTTGGCAAGCAGTCAGGAAAATTTTTAAGAGGTGGTTGACTTTTTGTTAGATTATTCACAAGATGCGAATTGAACGCTGCCCTTCCGCCTGGCGACGCTGGCCACGGAAGGATGCCCACATAACTAAAAAACGGAGGATTTCGCAATGTCCAAACTGGTAGCTCCTCATGGCGGTAAGGGTCTGGTCTGTTGCCTTCTGGAAGGTAAGGCCTTGGATGACGAGAAGAAAAAAGCCGCAGGCCTGAAGCAGATCGAGATTTCTTCCCGCGCCAAGGGCGACCTGATCATGATGGGCATTGGCGGTTTCTCGCCTCTGAACGGCTTCATGAAAAAGGCTGACTGGAAGAGCGTCTGCGAAAAGATGACCCTTTCCGACGGCACCTTCTGGCCCGTTCCGGTTACCCTTGATGTTACCGCTGCCGACGCCAAGACCATTAAGGCTGGCGAAGAAGTGGCCCTGGTTCGCAAAGGCGAAATCATGGCTACCATGAAGGTCGAAGAAGTCTATGAAATGACCGAAGCCGACAAAAAGTGGGAATGCGAGCTGGTGTTCAAGGGCACTGGCCCTGACTCCGAAAAGTTCTGGGAAGTGGCCCCCGCTGACCACCCCGGCGTGAAGATGGTTCTGGCTCAGAACGAATTCAACGTTGCCGGTACCGTTAAGGTTCTTTCGCAGGGCGAATTCCCCGAAAAGTTCCCCGGCGTGTACATGACCCCTGCTCAGCTGCGCGCCAAGATGGACGAACGCGGCTGGCAGAAGGTTGCCGCTCTTCAGCTGCGCAACCCCATGCACCGCTCGCATGAATACCTGGCCAAGATCGGCGTGGAAGTTTGCGACGGCGTGGTTATCCACTCCCTCGTGGGCTCCCTGAAGCCCGGCGACATCCCCGCCGAAGTGCGCGTGAAGTGCATCGACACCCTGGTTGACAAGTACTTCGTGAAAGACTTCGTCATTCAGGCTGGCTACCCCCTGGACATGCGTTATGCCGGTCCCCGCGAAGCCCTGCTGCACGCCACCTTCCGCCAGAACTACGGCATCAACAACCTGCTGGTTGGCCGCGACCACGCTGGCGTGGGCGACTTCTACGGCATGTTTGAAGCCCAGGAAATCTTCCGCAAGATTCCTGTGCCCGCCGAACAGGGCAAGCGCCTGCTCTGCGACCCCCTGAACATCGACTGGACCTTCTACTGCAAAAAGTGCGACGGCATGGCCAGCATGCGTACGTGCCCCCACGGCAAGGAAGACCGCGTCATCCTGTCCGGCACCAAGCTGCGCAAGATGCTGTCCGAAGGCGCGGAAGTGCCGGATCACTTCGGCCGTGAAGAAGTGCTCGTCATCCTGCGCGAATACTATTCCAGCCTGACCGAAAAGGTCGAAATCAAGATGCAGCGTGCGGCCTCCGGCTCCACCATGTAGCTTGACCGCATAGACACAACATAAAGGGACGCCCGCAAGGGCGTCCCTTTGTTTTACCCTCGCCCGCCGGGCGCTTGCTGGGCCAAGCACGCTGAGCCTGTCGGGCAGCGGCAGACAATGTGCGGACAAGGCCGCCGGTTTGCCGTACCAAGCTTTACGAAAAAGCAAAAACAGCCTATAACCTGAAACGAGTTACATGCAATAACGGCCATGACCCGGCATTTAGGGCGTCTGTGTGCTGCTAGGCCGAGCCTGCGCCAAACAAAGATTTTTTTACATCTTCAGGTAATTCATGAAGCGAGACCACCAGTTACTTCCCGGTATTTTGAGCATTGCTGTTCTGGCAGCGGCTTTTTGCATTTGGAGCGCCTTTGGCAACGAGGTTAACCTCTGCGTAACATCGGGCTGTGCGCTTTTTCAGGATACCTCTGTTGCGGGCATTTCGTTGTGGTGGGCTGGCGGCGTTACATTTACCGCCCTGGCTGCGGCGGCCCTGATGGGCGCGGCCCAACTGGGCGTTGTGCTGGCTGGTCTGGCCCTGCTTGGCGATATCTGCCTTTTGCTGCTCATGGCCGTTACCGCCCCCTGCGTCAGTTGCCTCATCGTGGCCTGTTTTTTTGCCATGATCTACACGGGCTTTCGGCAGGCCGCCCACCACAGCCGATCAAGCCTGCCCGGCGACAAGCCCGGCCGTTCGCTGCTGCTGATACTCTGGGGGGTGCTGTTTATCGTTAACACGGGCACGGCCCTGCGCACACAGGCAGATGTGTGGGCCATCACCGACAATGGCAACGAAGCCTCCGTGCGCATGTTTTTTTCGCCTTCGTGCCCCAGCTGTCAGGAGGGCATCACCCTGCTTTCCGGCCATGTGGACGTGGCTTTTTACCCGCTGGCTGAGAGCGAGGGCGACATTTACAAGGTTGCCCGCATGCAGAGGCTGATGGACAATGGCTCAAGCCTTGCCGACGCACTGGCCAAAGCCCAGGACGTGACCGCGCCCTCCCCCATGGCGGCCACCGCCCCCGACATGTTGCTGCTGCGCCTGCGCATGCTGCGCAACAAGGCCCACGTATTTATGGCTGGCTCGCAGACGGTGCCGTTTTTTGAATACCACGGCCTGCCCTCCATGCTGAAAAAATCCGCCAAGCAACCGGCAGGGCAGGCAATGTTGCCCGCCGCGCAAACTCCCCCCTCCACAACAGGCAGTACGGATTTGCCGCTTGACCCGCAAGTTGCGGGTCAGTGCTCAGGCACGACACCCTGCCCGTAGCCCACGCCCATAGCGGCCTTGTGCAAAAAATGACAATCCTTACGCGCCAAAAGCGCAAAGGGGCTTGACGCCCTTTGCGCTTACTATTTATATGAGAGAGCCTTAGTAAAAAGGCATGGGGATGGAATGAAAGCAATCGACATTTTTCGCAAACACAAAAGCGAACTGGTGCGGCTATGGACAAGTGCCGTGTTTGACACCTATCCATTTGAAACAACTGGTTTTTTACGCACTCAGGAAGACCCCTTCGGCAACCCCGTGGCCAACATGACCAAGGAAGCCGCAGGGGGCTTGTACGATGCGATGACCGGCGAAAACGTCGAAGTGGCCCAGACCCGCAAGGCTCTGGACCGTTTTGTCAAACTGCGGGCGGTGCAAAAATTCTCCCCCAGTCAGAGCCTTGCCGTGTTCAGCCTCATGAAGCCCATCATGCGGGAGCACGTCATGCCGGAACTCATGGCCCAGAACGATCTGGCGGCCTATTTAGAGACCGAATCGCGCATCGACAGCCTGACCTTGCTGGCCTTTGACATGTATATGGAAGACCGGGAAGTTCTGGCTGAGTCGCGCATTACGGAAATACGCAACCAGCACGCCCAACTGGCGCGCTGGGCGCAACAACTGGAAAGCGGGGCCGTGCCCTCTGGGGACGACCGCTAACATCCAGCGTTCATTAGGCCGTAAGGCCTGACCGTGGGCTTTGCAGCATGCGGGCCGGAGATCTCTCAATATCCCGTGGTGGGCTTTTGAGGCAACTTTAGTGGAAGTGAGGTAGGGAATGTTCAATTCATTACTGCTGGTGCTGCTCATAGGAGCCATCGCCTGGGCGGGAGCGGCCGTAGGGCTCGCGGGCCTGTTCGGCGTGGCGTTGCCTTATGTGGCAGTAGTCGTGTTCATCGCCGGTGTTGTCTGGCGCATGGTGTACTGGGCCAAATCGCCCGTGCCCTTCTGCATCCCCACTACTGGCGGGCAGGAGCAGTCGCTTGACTTCATCAAGCAGGCAAAATTCGACTGTCCCAGCACAACTTGGGGTGTTGTGCAGCGCATGTTCCTGGAAGTTTTCTGCTTCCGGTCGCTGTTCCGCAACACGGTTGCAGATGTGCAGGAATTTGACCCAGTCAGCAACGGGCCGCGCACCATTTATTATTCCTCCAAGTGGCTGTGGGTCTTTGCCCTGCTGTTCCACTACTGCTTCCTGCTGGTGTTTATCCGGCACTTCCGCTTTTTTATGGAACCCGTGCCCTCCTGTATCCGCTTTTTGGAGACCATTGACGGCATCATGCAGTTCGGCTCGCCCCGGTTCTTCTGGACCGGCGGTCTTGTGCTGATCGCCCTGCTGTTCTTGCTGGCCCGTCGCGTTTTCAACCAGCGCCTGCGCTATCTCTCGCTGGCCAACGACTACTTTCCCCTGTGGCTGCTCATCAGCATTGTGGGTACCGGCATCTGCCTGCGTTATTTCGATAAGACCGAAATCGCCCAGGTCAAGATTTTCATCATGGGTCTTACCCACTTTGCACCCGTGTCCACCGCTGGCATCAACGCCCTGTTTTTCACGCACCTTACTCTGGTCTGCGTACTGCTGATTTACTTCCCCTTCTCCAAGCTCATGCACATGCCGGGCGTGTTCTTTAGCCCCACGCGCAACATGGCGAACAATTCCCGCCGTGTACGCCACATCAACCCCTGGAATCCGCCCAAGCAGTACTTCACCTACGCCGAGTACGAGGACACCTACCGCGACCCACGGGCCGAGGCCGGGCTGCGGCTGGAAAAGCAACCCGAAAAGGCCGCCGAGTAAGGAGTTTCCACGATGGCAAAATTACCTACGCCGCAAATGCTTGTGTCCAGCCGCCCGGCCTTCCCCGCCCAGGACTGGCTTGACACCAAGCCCGAATTTACACCAGGTAGCTTCTGCTACCCGGCCAAAAAAGAGACCATGGAACTTCTGCACATGCCCAATCCCCACGACTGGGATCCGGCTGCGGAAGACTGGAACCTGCCCGAAAACTGGGAACAGATTCTGTGCGACGCCTTTGAAGAGCGCCTTGAAAAGCACCGCTCGCTCAAGCTGTTCATGGACATCTGCGTGCGTTGCGGTGCCTGCGCCGACAAGTGCCACTTCTTCCTGGGCACCAACGACCCCAAGAACATGCCGGTGCTGCGCGCCGAGCTGCTCCGCTCGCTCTACCGCCGCGACCACACCATGCTGGGCAAGATACTTGGCAAAAAAGTGGGCGCACGCGGCTGGGACAAGCAGGTAGTTAAAGAACTTTTCTACTACGCTTACCAGTGCACAGAATGCCGCCGCTGCTCGCTCTTTTGCCCCTACGGCATCGACACGGCCGAAATCACCGCCATCGTGCGCGAGCTGCTGCACGAGGTTGGTCTTGGCATCCACTGGATTATGGATCCGGTCAAAAACTGCAGCTTCACCGGCAACCACCTTGGCATCAAGCCCCACTCCTTTGTGGAAATCGTGGAGATGCTGGCCGACGACTGCGAAACCATCACCGGCATCCGTCCCAAAACGCCCTTTAACGAAAAGGGCCACGAAATCCTGTTCATCACGCCCTCCGGCGACGTATTTGCCGACCCCGGCATCTACACCTTCATGGGCTATCTGATGCTCTTCCACGAGCTGGATCTCGACTACACGTTTTCGACCTACGCGTCCGAAGGCGGCAACTTTGGCTCCTTTACCACCTTCAACATGGCAAAGAAGCTCAACGCCAAAATGTACGCCGAAGCAGAGCGCCTGGGCTCCAAGTGGATTCTGGGCGGCGAATGCGGCCACATGTGGCGCGTGATCAACCAGTACATGGACACTTACAACGGCCCGTCGCCCTCGCACATGACGACGCCTGTTTCGCCCTACACGGGCACGGTGTTCAAGAATGCGGCCTCCACCAAGATGGTGCACATCGCCGAATTCACCGCTGACCTGATCAACCACAACAAGCTGAACCTCGACCCCAGCCGTAACGACCATATCATCACCACGTTCCACGACTCGTGCAACCCTGCACGCGCCATGGGCCTGCTTGACGAACCCCGCTACGTGCTCAACGCCGTGTGCAACAACTTTGTTGAAATGCCCGAAAACACCATCCGCGAGCAGACCTTCTGCTGCGGCGCTGGTTCGGGCCTGAACACCGAAGAAATCATGGAACTGCGCATGCGTTCCGGCATGCCGCGCGGCAATGCCCTGCGTTACGTGCAGGAAAAATACGGCGTCAACCACATGGCCTGCGTGTGCGCCATCGACCGCGCCACCCTGCCCCCGCTCGCCAACTACTGGGCGCCCGGCGTCACCGTGAGCGGCCTGCACGAACTGGTGGGCAATGCCCTTGTCATGAAGGGCGAAAGCAAGCGCACTATGGACCTGCGCCAGGAAGACCTGCCCAACGTGGCAGAGGATGATGACGCGCCCGAGGCGCAGGGGGAGGGCCAATAGATGTATAACGCCAAAGCTGTAATTCTTGGGATCATCATCTTTGTGATCCTGTTCACCTCCCCGTTCTGGGCAAGCATGCTGGGCAAGCACTATTCCAGCACTGGCATTGTTTTGCCCAAGGATGAAAAGGAGTGTGTGGAGAGTGTGACTTTCATGCGCGACAAGCACATGCAGCTGCTCAACGAGTGGCGCGACGAGGCCCTGCGCAATGAAAACCGCACCTATGTGGCTTCCAACGGCAAAAAGTGGACCATCAGCCTGCAGAACACCTGCTTGAAGTGCCATAACGACTACAAAGGTTTCTGTGAAAAGTGCCATGTGGCCAACAGCGTCGATCCCTATTGCTGGACCTGCCACATTATTCCCCAGGGGAGCAAGTAATGAACAAGAGCAGAAGAAGCTTTCTGAAAGTGGCGGGGCTTTCTGCCTGTGCCCTGAGCAGCGGATTGGCCGGCCTTGGCGCCCTGTCCGGCGTTGCTCAGGCCCAGGTTGCCCCCGGTCGCTATGAAAAAGGCGTCAACGCCCTGCACGCCAAGCGCTGGGCCATGGTTATCGATACACGTCAGTTCAGCGGTCCCAAGGACTACGAACCCCTGATCGAAGCCTGCCACAAGGTTCATAACGTGCCGCACATTCCCGGCGACCAGAACATCAAGTGGTTTTGGCTCGACTCGTTCGAGCACACCTTCCCTGATGAGATGAACGCCTTCCTCGACAAGCGCCGGGCTGAAGCCAGCTACCCGCTGCTGTGCAACCACTGCACCAACCCGCCCTGCGTGCGCGTGTGCCCCACGCAGGCCACCTACAAGATGGAAGACGGCATTGTCGCCATGGACTACCACCGCTGCATTGGCTGCCGCTTTTGCATGGCGGGCTGTCCCTTTGGCGCGCGTTCGTTCAACTTCAAGGATCCGCGCAAGTTCCTGGCCAACCCTGTGCCCAATCCGGCGTTTCCCACGCGCATGATCGGTGTTGTCGAAAAATGCACCTTCTGCGCCGAGCGCCTGGCCGTAGGCCAGCTGCCCGCCTGCGTTGAAGCCTCTGGCGGCAAGATTCTCTTCGGCGACCTGGAAGATCCCAATTCAACGGTGCGGCAGGCTTTGTCCGCCAACTACAGTATTCGCCGCAAGCCCAACCTGGGCACGCAGCCCGGCGTTTACTACCTCATATAGGGAGGACAGGCCATGGTTGAAAAATTGCTCGAAGGTCCCAAGACCTACTACTTGTGGCTGCTCTTTCTGCTCTGCCTGATCGCAGGCTGCGGCATTGTGTACCTGGATCAGCTGCAGAACGGTCTTTCTGTTACCGGCATGAGCCGCGATGTTTCGTGGGGGCTGTACATTTCGCAGTTTACCTACTTCGTCGGCGTTGCCGCCTCGGCCGTTATGCTGGTGTTGCCCACGTACTTCCACCACTACAAAAAATTCAAGCGCATGATCATCTTTGGTGAATTCATGGCCGTTGCGGCCGTGGTCATGTGCGCCCTGTTCATCGTGGTCGACCTTGGGCAGCCCCAGCGCATGCTCAACGTCATGATTCACCCCACGCCCAATTCCGTCATGTTTTACGACATGATGGTGCTCATCGGCTACCTTGCCCTGAATATCATCATCGGCTGGGTAACCCTTGAGGCTGAACGGCACGAGGTGCATCCCCCCAAGTGGATCAAGCCCCTCATCTATCTTTCGATTTTGTGGGCCTTCTCCATCCACACGGTTACCGCCTTCCTGTACGCGGGCATCCCCCGCCCCCCCTC